>Ga0228711_1000302_pt1 | contig 54597 bp, 32 predicted proteins | sample MedpolnodulmetaG_2_FD_177996 | JGI IMG/M metagenome (GOLD analysis project Ga0228711, IMG submission 177996) | Root nodule microbial communities from Medicago polymorpha collected in Santa Monica, California, United States - brown nodules | ecosystem: Host-associated > Plants > Roots > Nodule... | reverse complement strand
CTAGTACTACTATTAATATTAATTAGTAAATAAAAGTTTTTCTGAAACTTAACTTCTTTTTTATTTTATTTATGGAAACTTAACTTCTTAATTGTATAGAAAATTAAGCATTATTATGTATTAATTTTCTATTGCCCACGATCGATGATAAACCGCAATTTTTTTCTCTCCAGATTTTAACACAAGGAGAGCATATTTTCATATTTGGAATGAAGTTGATAATAAGATTTCAATAAAAAATAAAAGAATTAACAGACTCACCTTCTTATCAAGAAGAAGAAGAACACTGTTTGCTTTGCATTGGAAAAGTCAGTCAGGAGAAAAATCCGCATTTAGTGGCATTCATGGGGGTGGGTGACATCATCATATGATATTGAAATTGTGGTTTGTAAATAAGATGAAAAGTTAAACTTGTGTGTGATGCATTTATAAGCTGATTTGCAAACTTTGGGAGGTTGCAAATTTGGTGAAAGTGGGTAATTGTGATGTTTGAGTTTTAGTTGGAGAAGATAAATTGTGTGGGAGATAAAATAAAAGAGGGAGGGAGAGTGAGTAAGGATTGTGTGTTACTGAAAAAATTAAACTAATCAAAACCGCATTTGACTACTTAAAAAAATGCTTAATATCACAAACAAGACTTACTAGTCGTGTATAAACCTCTTGATTTAAGTATACAATATACAAATACCATTAAGATGAAAACGACATGAAATATAAGCAGTTGGTAATCAATAAATGCCCCAAGATGAATGGAGCAAATTATAATGTCAATTATTACCGAGTCTACTACTCATTTTCTTATAAGTAGGAAGAAAAAATTTCAGCCATCTTCTAAAGGGTCCTTCTCCATGTACGTACTCCCATTACTAAGGTCAACTCTTAAATTTAAGTTGGTGTCCATACAATGCTACTTACTTTTTTAATGTCGTTTTTTAAGAAGTTTTTCGTTTCTTTTATTTATTATTTTTAATGTTTGTAATAATATAATTATTGTTTGTCAAAACATTAAAATCAAGAGATAAAAAGGTCAAATCAATATTCTCAACAAAATTAAAATCAAAATGGTTTCTTTAAGAAGAAGACAAAATTGAATATATTAAACACAGGAGCTCCACACCCTTAAAAAAAAGTGTTAGGTTAGGACTTAATATAAGTTATAGCCAACAAACAAAGAACAAAAGCCATAGCGAGCTATAGTGGATGCTTCATGTGGGTTGTTTCAAGGTCATTTACTAAGGTTGAAGTGTCGTCATCGTCGTCACGGCAGATTTGCCGAGTTCAATGTGATGTCGTTCTTGCTTTGAGATCGTAATTACATTATGAGTCTTTTACCTTATTGAGTCTATAATAACACTCTCCCCTCCATCGTTGGGTGAAACACATTTGAGACCAAACAAATATCAAGGCTACATTGTTTTCATCAAATAGTTACCCGTAAGTGGTGAATCCAAAAGGTCCCAACTCGATCCTAAACCTGTGGATGGTGTTTTTTAGTGGGACTCGTTTTGTTTTAAATTTAATGAATGTACTATCCCTAGGTCAACATCTAGAATGAACAATGGTGCATGAAGCCGAGAGACGTAATACTTGAAGATACATGAAATTTGAAATCCAAGATCTATACGGAAAGATACATGTAAAATACTTGTATTTAATTTTAATGTGTAATGAGTATGCACCATAGTATCGAAATTCTTTTTTTTTTTTGTCAAGAAGCCTAGTGGTCAGAGCTCACACAATTTAATTGTGAACAAGTGGAGTGTTTGGGGTTCGAACCCCGGCTTCTGCATATAAAATGTCATATCCCTACCAACTAAGCTAAGCTCACAGAGATCATAGTATCGAAATTCTAAAATAGTTTTTAACTATCCATTCTATTAATCGAAATAGTTTCTAATGTTAAAATGTTATGTTAATACCGTCGTATCAATCTCAACTTTAGTCACATCAACACTTATTTATAAGTACTTATTTATTGTCATATCAATACTTATAAAAAAGAATTATTGTCAACATTAAAAAATTATTTTAACGTGAAAAACTATTTTGTCTAACTAAAATTGCGGTTAATTAGTTACACATAGAGAGTCAACCTAACTATTACCCAAAAATATTTTCCAACACAAAAATAGGCAAACGCAGTCACGCACGCAGATAACAAACAAAACAACTGTAACAAGTAGTACAGCTAAAAAGAAGAAAGACAAAAACCACCGATAAAGAAGAAGAAGAATACGAACAAGAATATTCCATTATTCTTCTCCTTAAAGAATATTCTATATCCGGAACCATTTTTTTTTATTTACTTTTTCAATTTCTATTCCATATATATAATAATTTTCACACTTTTTCTAATCCAAATTATTCTTATTCTTTTCATTAACCATTCAAAACACCGTTGCGTTTCGTAAACGCGATTTTCAGAATAATCGATTCTTTCTTCTTCAGAAGCAACGATGAAGTTCTGGAAGATTCTCAACAACCAGATCGAGCAGACGTTACCTGATTGGCGTGATAAGTTTCTTTCCTACAAGGATCTTAAGAAGCAGTTGAAACTCATTGTTCCTAAAGAGGTTGATTCTTCTTCTTCCAAACGGCGTCGTTTGGATGATGCAGAAGGAGAGGTTACGAAAGAGGTTAATGATTTTCTTAGGTTGTTGGAGGTTGAAATTGAGAAATTTAATGGCTTTTTTGTTGAGAAAGAAGAAGAATATGTTATCAAATGGAAGGTATATTTTAACTCTAATCGATTATGGTTTATGATTTTATTTTATTTTTTGTTGTAATTTGGTTTATTGAAAATTAAATTTAAGATTTTTATCATGTGTATTGAATTGTGGCATGAAGGAATGTCAGAGAACAAGATTATAGTTTTGTCAAATTTATATGTTTTTTGGAAGCATTAATATGAATGTTTACCTATGAAGTATGAACGGATATGGACACTTACACATAATAATTTGAAAAAATGACATAATTCAGTGTAATCATATGTGTCCGTCCGGTGTCATACACTGACACACCTTAGATCAGAATTGTTGGTGCTAGAAAGATTTTTACTCCTCCATTTTGTATCCTCTGATGCTTGTGAAATCTATGATTAATTTTTGGAATAAAGTCGAATTTGAAGAAATCAAGTGGTGCTGTGATTTTGTTGAAGTTTTAAATTGTAGTTTTTGCCAAAATCTAGGTGGCACATTATAATTCTGGCAAACTCACTGCAAATCCAAACATACGGTTAGTAGATTAAGGGCCTCTTTGGATTGGCATATATTTGAGCTTATGCAAATATATACGCTTTTATGTTAATTCATAACAAAAATTGTATCTTCATAAGCTATCTTTTCATAAACTACCTTGAGAAGCTTATGAATAATACATACAAGCTTATTTATTTGCTTAAACTGTTTTGTGTAAGGTCAAAAATAATCTAATTCAAACGGGCCCTAAATAGGGGTGTAATAACCTTAAATATCAATGAATGTGGAACAGAGAGGGTAACATGTTAGAATGTAAGACTTTTAACATGGGTCGTTATTTGCTCTTGGTGGTTTGGAAGTCCTTTCTTTGTTAGCATATATTGTAATTCTGGGAAGGCATGCATGACTCATACTTTTGATTTTCGCAATCTTTTTTGTTCTTGTGACTGTAGGTGGAAGGAAAAAATGTTCTAGACACTTATCCTCGAAGTAAAATGGACTATTAAAATAATCTTAAAATAATTATGAGTATTTTGAACAATAATATTCTGTTTATCATCTCAATACGTATAATTTTACCACCAGGGTCTAGCGCAAGTGCCTGATGCGCCTTGTCTGTGTTGTAAATTTCGGAATGTTGAGTTTGACTCCTACTAGTAAAAAAAATTAAAAAAATTAGTATAATCTTAGTGAAGAACCGTAAATGTATTTTAGTCAAGTGATTTTTATGACTAGAAGCTAATGTACACTGTATTTAAGCTTTAGCTGACATATATTATTATAAAAGTAGTGCTAGTGACATACAATTAAACATATATCACCATATGTCTGCAATTTTCACCTTGTTCTGCATAGTTACACCAAGTTGTCCATGTCACAGAGACGCGACTCCTTGAGATGTAGACCTAGCGTGTTCCATTTCTAAGATCGGCCTCTTATGTTTGCTATGCAGGAATTGCAAGACAAAGTTGCCTGGGCCAAGAGTTCTGATTCCGAGTTGATGACAGTAGGGAGGGAAATAGTGGATTTTCATGGAGAGATGGTTTTGTTAGAGAACTACAGTGCGCTTAACTACACAGGTAATTTTTGTCAGACCCTGTGCATGAATTTTAAGCGACAGATTCCTTTTACATAGGATAGTAACATATGGTATTTTGCTTTTTTGAAGTACGCCTCATTTGCAATGTACTATAGTACCTCATTTAAGTTGAGCATATGATTTAGTTCTTGAATTATTCAAACTTGTTGTGTCAATCCCTACCATTTATAATATGAGAGCCAATGAGTAATGAGTTTGGATCATCTAAGGATTAAGTACTGAATAGTCACAATTTACATTAAATACTAAATTGCAAATCAGCTACAGTTTTAGAGATATTAATTAATGGTAGTTTAGTCAATTAAGATGTATAGTTAGATGAAGTTATAAGAAAACCATGAATTTTACAGTCTTAATTCTTGAATAATTCTGTTGGCTATGGTTGGCAACCATATTTTGCAAATAAGATGGCTACTGAACATTTTGTTTTAAAAAATGAGTCTGCATTTCTAAACTGAGTCCGGGTTTTACTGATACTCTTCTCATTGAATATATCAGACTTATTCTTGTTTGTCAGCAGATGGGTGCATCAAATGAAGTGAATGATTAAACACAATATTATCGGATAGGAAAACTCGTGTGTGTAGGACATATTAGTGATAGATGGTTTCTTTGATTAGGTTGGTTTTTGTGATAATGATTGTGTTTTCTTCTCTCGTTCGTTGTGCAGGTTTGGTTAAGATAATAAAGAAATATGATAAGCGAACTGGTGCACTACTTCGGTTACCTTTTATCCAAGATGTCTTGAACCAGCCATTCTTCAAAATCGATGTGCTTAACAAGCTTGTAAAGGAGTGTGAGGTGATGCTAAGCATTATTTTCCCCAAAAGTGGGCCTCTAGGCCAATCCTTATCAACTAGTGAGGTTTTTGAGGAAGTTGCCTGCGGCTCCACGACTGAAAACGAAACAAAAGAGACACTGGACCATGTCCCCAAAGAACTTTCTGAGATCCAAAATATGGAGAACATCTTCATCAAACTAACTACATCAGCCCTGGATACCCTGAAAGAGATTAGGGGTGGAAGCTCAACTGTAAGCATATACTCATTGCCTCCTCTGCATAGCGAGACTTTGGTAGAGGATTGAAAGAAAATAACAGGATAGGTGCTGAGTTTAGCTCTTTGTCTTCGCGTGTTTCCTGTTTCGCGTGGAGAGATAGTAGCCAGTAGATCATGGCAATAACTTGTGATAGGTCCTGTCCAACATTGTCTTTTCTATGTTGAGATCACACACTGAATGAATTTGGATGGAAATTTGGCCTCCTTTTTGGAACAGTGTCTGATGGTAGATGGATGCAGCATGATTTTTATTCTCCGTTTTCATAATAATGTAAAATTTTCCCCAGGGTTATAGGTGTCATGCACTATCTTAAATTGGCATCTAGCTCGTGTCAGTATGCTAACAATTTGTGGGTTTTGTGTAGATATTAACTAGATTTTTATTTATACCAAATATTTGGTTAGAAAAATTTGATTTGGAATTTTGTAATGCATACACTAATTTAGTAACTTTGATATTATTTTTGTTTGGAGAAATATTTCCTATGCATGGATAGCCCACCTTGTCACTGTACAGGCAATGTCTTGGCTCTTGGGCAAACCGAAATTTAAATTATTTGGTTGCAATAAAAAGGTGAAATTCCAATGCACAGTAATAAAATGTAGCAGTAAAATTTCAGTCTAGCTTTGAGACAATCAGTTCTTTGAAAACCATTTTAAGACAATAATTTTTTGTTTATTGAAAAGAATTAAATAAAATTAAGGACCGGTAGTAGTGACATTGGGCAAAAAAACAATGGGAATCATGTATAGTTGGAGATGTTAGACTTTTATAATACGGTGAATTAAAGTTTGAATTTCGGTCGATGAAATACTCACATTTAATGCACAATGCTTTGAATGCATAATGCTTTGAATACGATTTTCTTCGAACTTTAGTGGAACCAAAAAGTATCATTGTTCAAAGAATAACCCAAGAAATATTAATTTTTTACTTTTTTTTCTTTCTTCTGTAACAAACATTTATTAGATATAAATAAAATATGTAAAAAAAATTGTTAACCTTTTTTGGTGGTTCTAATAATCTGAAGTTCGGTTGAGATGTAAATATAATATGACCAAAAAGTTATACATAGGAATTGAACTTTTCTGAACAATTCATTTTTGTGGAGCTCGTTAACCACTTGAACCCAATTTTTTGATTTTTGATTAAAATATGCAATATATATAACTCTTTTGAAAAAACAACAGTAAAAAGAGTAAAAATAAAATCACTTGCGGTAAAAATAAACAAGAAGCGCCTGTAGCTCAGTGGATAGAGCGTCTGTTTCCTAAGCAGAAAGTCGTAGGTTCGACCCCTACCTGGCGCGTTACATGTTTTTCCACACTACTTTTTTTACTCTGTTCCTTTTTTTCATGAAAAAAATACCTTAACTTTTTACTTCAAACGATTTGCATGTCCAACCTAGCAAGACCTACAAATTGCAACCACCAAGAGTGTGTGTATCAATCAACATTATCATAAAAAAACACTACCAAGTTTTTCAGCTTATGTATAAAATAACCTCTAATTCATAATTCAGATACACAAACTTCACCACCTAGAACCACTTTTTGTGTAAGTAACAAAAATAAAATGTCCTTAATAGCAGAAGCACCAGAATTTCTTCAAGTCTTCTCTGATGGAACAGTGAAACGTTTCAACCCAGAAATAGCACCACCTTCTTTAGATTCATCCAACAAATACAAATCAAAAGACATAATCATTGACCCTACAAAACCCATCACAGGAAGAATCTTCATTCCAAATAATCCAACCAAAAAACTCCTACCTCTCTTAGTTTATTTCCATGGTGGTGGCTTTTGCATTGGTTCCACAACATGGCTTGGTTACAACAACTTCCTCGGAGATTTCTCCGTCGCATCACAATCTATTATTCTCTCTGTTGATTACCGGTTAGCACCGGAACATCGTCTTCCAATAGCTTATGAGGATTGTTACTCATCACTTGAATGGCTTGGTGAAAATGTTAAAACCGAACCGTTTCTACGATTTGCTGATTTATCAAATGTTTTTCTATCTGGTGATAGTGCTGGTGGTAACATTTCTCATTATGTTGCTGTTAAAGCTATTCAAAATGATGGGTTTTGTCCTGTGAAGATTAAAGGGGTTATGCTTATTCATCCTTATTTTGGGAGTGAGAAAAGGACTGAGAAAGAGATGGAGGAGGAAGGTGTTGAGGATGTGAGAATGAATGATATGTTTTGGAGATTGAGTATGCCTGAAGATTCGGACCGCGATTTTTTCGGTTGTAATTTTGAGAAAGATGAGGTGAGTGAGAGTGTTTGGTTGAAGTTTCCTGCTGTTGAGGTTTATGTTGCTGGGAAAGATTTTTTGAAGGAAAGAGGTGTTATGTATGCTGAGTTTGTGAAGAATAAAGGGTTGAAAGAGGTGAGTGTTGTGGAGGCTGAAGAAGAGAAGCATGTGTTTCATGTTTTTTATCCTGAATCTGATGCAACTAGGTTGCTTCAAAACCAAATGAGTCAGTTCATGAAGAAATGTTTGCATTAGTGTGTTTGCTTGTGACAATTAGAAATTCATTCAAAATAAAGAAGGATCTTTTGTTATTGTGTTAAGTAACTTATGTTTGTATTGGCATAATTGATAGATGAATCGGGGCTTTAATTTTTTGGTGCTATTACCTAAAATAAAAATATTGCATTAGCTTTAATTTCCACCCTCATTAGTTAGCATGATGGTTCCATGTAGAATCTCTTGATAACCCTCCATCTTTACGTTGCATGTTGCTAGTTAAATTCGGGAGACTCTTACATAGACACAACCATTTAGGCATAAAATTTAGGTGCACACACATAAATCAAAAAAATTAAAAGTTAAATAAAATAGTCACATCAATTAATATCACTTTAATCATTTTCTTTTTAATTTTTTTTAATTTCATATGTGTGTCTAACATGTAATATTTAGTGTTATGTCTGATCAAGTATTTCTCTAAATTCGGATATGAATCATGTGCACTATGTAGATTTGAATTTTATATGTAAAATGGATATTTTAAATCTCCTATGTTAAGATTAGCGTCAAAACGGACACTAACATGTCATCTTTCCCTTTTTTATCGTGTTTAATTGTATTTGGTTATAGTTTTTTTGGAATAACCACATTCAAATAAAGATTTAAATTATATTGTTAATATAATTAATTCTATTATAATTAGACTTAATTGATTTTCTGAATTAAAAATTTAAACAATAGTATAGAAAAAGATAAAATTATAATTATAATAGTTTAAATAAAAAGTGTGTGTATCATCAGTGTATGTATGTATGTATAACGATCTGATCCAACAATTGAATTAAAGTATGTATGTGGTCCGATGAGAGACATCCGTCCTCCGCACCACCGCTTTACCTCCTTTCTGACGATCGTTCATCCTAGGCTTCCGTCACCTTATTTCGTTGTTGCTGGGTTGATGTTGTTTCTTGTTCGTTGGCGTTTCCTGAAGGTCCAGTGTGTCCTTTTTGTTGGCAGTTTGTTGGTTTCTTGGGTTGATGCGGTAATTCTGGTTCCAGATATATGGGTTGCTGCGTATTGTTGCTCCTTGGCTGGCTGTGTTAAGGTTATGTAGCAAGTCTCGACCGTGTGAGAAGAGTTGGTTACTGTGTTTGTGTTTGTCGGTTGTGTTTTCTCCGATTTTATGGTTTTTGTGTTTGACGATGTTGTTTTGCGCTTTTGGGTCGCTGGTGGTGTTCTCATATTTTCGGTTCATCGTTGTTGGTGTGCTGTTTATTTTCATGGGTTAAGGTAGTTTGGTATGTGTTTTTTTACTACAGTTTTGTATCAAAGATGAGGTGGTTGAAGGTTATGACCTCATGTGGTTAAGTTTCAAAAACCCGAAAACGGTTTGTTCTGTTAACCTGTAAGGGCCTAATTACTAAATGTATTGGAATCGTCACTCGATCTGAATTCTTACACGTTTGATTGAAACTTGTTGTGTTTGGTGTTCTAACCTCTTTGATTCTCTGATGTTTCAGATTTGTTGAGATCTGTAGGTTTCAAGACGTCAAGTTTGCCTCCACTCTAGTTAGGCATGACAACGGGGGCGGGGGCTAGTTTAAGCATTATCCCCCCCTCCACAAACCCTTTCGAGGATGACAATTGAACAACCACCCCACCTCCATCTGTAGAAATTGTATTTAAATTTTTTTGCATGTTTTTTCATTTTTTTTTTAGGTACTTTTTAGTAAAATCAACGAGCTTGTTGAAACAAGCATATTTGAGTGCAAATAACGTAGGAATCATATACCTTGTGGAAAATTCAGTATATAGTCAGTCAGGCAGAACATATTCCATTGGTTGTAATTGGTTGATTGTAATGGATTAAGTCATCAACCGTCTTTAGGTGAAATCTCTCTTTAGAGGGGTTAAACGTATCAGTCAGTTTAACTGTAAACTAGTACAAACATATCGTGTCTTTCCATATTCCTTTCTTTATTTAGATGCCCAAATTTCTTTATAGTATAACTCTAACTATACATTATCTTTTATTATGAGTTAAATGATTTGACAGAGAACTATATTTGTTGTGAGAACTTGTTAAGAAAGATTTAAAGTAAACATCTTACATACCAGAACTTAAGCAAAAGTTATTAAATGGTCAACACAATTCAAAAATCAATTTCTTGTGTTTCCGCCTCCTTCATCGCCATTCTCCAAGTCTAAAAAATGTCCGACACTCTAAACAGTAATACCATTATCATAACTAGTTAAAGATTTTCAAGGGATCCAAGTGATCAAAGTTGAAGGGTTTTGAGAAATCTGAGGTAGTTGTCATATCAACCAGAAGAAGAATCACATTTTTTTACCACAAAAATTGATATGCAATGTAATTAAGGCAAAATAACTAAAGTAAATTGATACCGAATTCAAGAAGAAGAAAAAGGGGAAAAAGACACACTATTCTTTATTTTAGAGATAAGATCTTAATTGATAGTGAGATAGAAAGGGGAGGGGGAATGAAGAATGAGTTTAAAGAGGACAAAATTCTTATCATCCTTAAGATGTAAGCTGTGATTTTGATCTTTTTCATGGACACATTATCTGTGACATTATTATGATCTCGAAGAAGAGAAATAATATTAAAAGGGAAAAATGGAGATGAATATGATGAATACGAAGGAGAAGAAGAAGTGAGGCGGACCCTAATTTATTTCACAATCAGAATATTAATGTTTAGTGACAAGTGCCACATTACAAGCTCTTATTGTCACATAAACACAACTCAACGTACCGAGCGTGGTGCAAATACATCTATTACGAATCCAATAAATGTACACAAAACATAAAAGTTTGTACATTGATTTATATATCTTTTGATATGGAAATGAAAATCCAATAAAAATCCGTACTTTAATATATTAATAATACATAAACTCTACAACGAGTGTCCAAATACAAATATTTCATAAATTTTTGCATCTAAAAGAGATATGTAAACTCTAGACATTTAAAATAAATAAATAAACTAGACACGTCTTTAACCACTTTGGTAAAAAAGATGACCCGTAGAGTTTGTTGTAGGTGGACTGCAAAAAAGAAAGAGAGTTGTATCCCAAATGCCACCCTTTGATACAAATGTCTTTTGATATCGAGATGAAAATCCAATAAAAGTTGAGTATTACTTTTCCCACCATGTTGCCTTCTCGCGCGCCCTGTGATTTTGACCAAAATACCCTTTGTCCAGATTATATAATTCGGACAGATTTCAGATAGTATAATCTGAAATGATTAGTAAATCACCCTGCTACATGTTACTTGTGAAGCTTGGGCTTGGTCGGGGTGAAAGACTAATCAGAAAACTTAATCCGGACCATATGGTTACTTTCCGGAAAACAAACTCCGAACACCATGTATTTAAACTGAGAGGGAAAAGTAGTCGTTTTTTTCCGTAAATGAAATCCGGACATCTAGGTTATATATAGTCCTCAAGAACCTAGCTGAAGCACACCACCTTTATCACAAACACTCCCTACACCTCTAAAAAAAACACTCCATTTTGGTTGTAAATATGCTTTGGAGCAGCAATCTGGCTATCAAGCAGGGTTAACATCATCATTTTTGTCTGAATGCAAAGGTAATGTGTATATAAACCTTCCCCTATTCGATTTTTAAAAGATTCACTTTTGATCACGCCGTTTGATCTGCACTGTATGGTTCCATAATACTTAATCCGGACTGCATTCATGCGTTCTGGATTTCGAAATTCGGACTGCACCAGTACAGAAACTGTGTTCATTTTCTGACTCTGCATCGCACTGTTTTCAGTCATGATTGTTCCTGTTGATGCCCCAAATGATGATCCACCTCAGAATGAACCTCTTATTGTGTTGCCGCTTCTTTTACTTGAAGATGCGCATGATTCCGGAAATGTCAAATCCGAGAATCCCCCACCACCACCACCGAAACATGAAATTTGTCTAGGCGGTTCGAAAGTAGAGGATGCTCCTCCTCTTGTTCCTCCTGCTGTACCACCTTCAGTTGTTGTTGTTTGTATTAACCAGCGAGAACATTTTACCACTAAACAAAAGTTTGCAACACGAAATGATTTGTTGGAGTGGGTTCGAGAGAAAGCTAGGAAGCTTGGTTTTTCAACTGTTATTGGTAAATTCGATAACGGTGGCAATGGAAGAAACACATTTGTTACTTTGATATGTGAAAGGGAAGGTTCATACACAGAGTACAAGAGAATGACTCGGCGCGAGATAGCTGGTTCGGTTAAATGCGAGTGTCCGTTTTGGCTAAGAGGTTACTTGTTGACTGCTGGTGATTGGAGCCTCAAAGTTGGTGATGGTAAACACAACCATGACATGACAGATGTGTTGAAAGGTCATAAAACCGCCAGTCGTCTAAACCCAAATGAACGTGTTCACCTTGAAGAGATGGTGGATTCAAACGTTTCTCCGAGGCAAATGCTTACCAACTTAAAGAAGAGGAACCGTACCACTTCAACTACTATCAAACACGTTTATAATGCTTCTTAACGATATAAGCGGTCCATTAAGGGTACGAGGAATGACATGCAACATCTCTTGAAGTTTTTGGTTGATAATGGTTACGTTTATCATTGCAGGAAGTATCATGATTTTGATGATGTCAGTGATGTTTTTTGGGCACATCCAAATTCTATCAAGTTGTTTAACACGTTCTCCACGGTGCTTGTGTTGGATTCCACATACAAGACAAACAAGTATCGTCTTCCATTGCTTGAGTTTGTCGGTAACACATCTACCACGAAAACATTCTCTATTGCTTTTGCATATATGATGTATGAGAAGCAAGACAATGTTTATTGGGTTCTTGAGATGTGTCATGAGATGTTGCACTCCAAAGATCTCTGTCCCAAAGTAGTTGTCACTGATCGGGACAATGCTTTGATCAATGTTGTAGAAAATGTTTTCCCTAAAGCTACTACTCTGTTGTGCTCATATCACATTGGACAAAATGTGAGAGCAAAGTGTAAATTGGATTGCAAAGTGAAGGATCTCAAAGGCAAGAATGGGCAAGCGATTAAGCCCGCGTCGGTGGTGAAGACTGTGATGGCTGTATGGTTGGATATTGTGGACTCCGAAACGGAGGAAGCATATATTGATAATTGGACCCAGTTCAAAGTTGTGTGCGCAAAATTTCCTAAATTTTTGGATTATGTTGAAAAGACAATTTTGGACCCGGTTAAGGAGAAGTTTGTGAGGTTTTGGGTTAACAAAAACCTTCATATGGGGAATACTACAACAAACAGAGCTGAATCTGCACACGCTCGGTTGAAAAAGTATCTGAGTAGTAGTATGGCTGATTTGAGTACAAACTGGCAATCCGTTCATGACATGTTAGAGTTGCAACATACCGCAATACATGCTTCGTTTTAGACGAGCATAATAATGCTTGAACATAGGTTCAAAGGAAAGGTGTTGTGGTCTAATTTGATCCGGAACATTTCAAGGGAAACTTTGCATCATCTCGTAGTGGAGTATAATAAATCACTTGAAATTGGTACAGATAAATCAAAATGTGGTTGTTTAAGTTTGATCACTTACGGATTACCGTGTGCGTGTATGAATGGTTTGAAGATCAAGAACGCCACCACCCTCCATTTGGATGAAATTCACACCCATTGGAAGAGGTTGAGGTTCGAGTACGAGGTTGACCCGAAGCTGCAAAAAGCAGACATCTCTCTATTACCATAATGAGATATTCTTCATGTATTTTTTTTTTTAAAAACTGTGTTACTGCCCAAGATTTCTGTTTTAATTTCCTGTACTGGTGTAATCCGGATTATATAATCCAGACCATATTGTTAAATTTCAGATTATATAATCTGAAAGGTAGCATTTACGCCCCATGCAAGTGCATTTAAGGCTCATGCAAAGGGTGTATCAGGAAGTTCTGGATTTTATATTCTGGATTTGCATATGCGTTCCGGAATTGAAAATCCGGACCTTATCAGTGCACATACCAGAATGCATGTTTCTGCCTATTTTTCAGCAACAACCAAAATGACAGTTGTTTTACACATTGCATGCTCGGTCCAAGGACGCTGATTACAACATGAAGTTGCATATGAACGAACAATTCCGACAATTTGTTTTACCGGAGACCACTTCTATGCGTCCACCGCCAAATAAGGTCACCACCAAAGGAGCTCCTAAGAAAGATAAGCAAAACATTCGATCAACAAGGCGGTCCCCTTCGCTATGGGAGATTGTTGACTCTCAGGAGCAAGAGACACAGGGTTCACAGACAAGATCAACAGGGACAAGTAGAAAGAGTGCACGGAAAAGCAACATGTCTCCTACTCCTTTTAAGCCAACACCCGTTAAAGTCCACATACCACATAAAGACCAAATCCCAATTTGGATGCATGAATTTATTCAAAAGGTTACAGATGTACCCGGTGATGGCCATTGTGGGTTCCGAACAGTTGCGGTCCTACGTAACTTGACTATTGATGATCATCAAATAGTTCGGTACAACCTTTACAAAGAGCTTGTCAGTGTAGAAAATGCTCGCTATCGGAGGATGATTAATGATGATAGGCGGTATAAAGAGGTCTTAGATGTTCTTTCCTACGCTGGTATTGGCAATGCACCACGGGATAAATGGATGGCCATGCCGGATATAGGTTTCCTCATCGCACAGAAATTCAACCAACCGGTTGTTGTGTTGTCCATTGGGTTAGGGCGCTTGACAACCTATTTCCCTCTATGCGGTCCACCGCCGACATGTTTTGGTCGATTGATGTGTCTCGCATATGTGAATGACAACCATTTTATGGCATTGAATTTGAAGGATGATTGTCTAATTCCTCCCACTTGCAATCTATGGAGACAACACCATTGAGAGGATGCGAACAGCTGGCCTGATAGATATGCCAGCCAGATGGTAGATTATAATGAGTTAAGTCGGGCGGCGGGTCAAGAGGTGGTAGAAGATGATGAAGAATTGTACATTATTGAAAATCTTGATCCCGATGAGATGGTTGGTCCTGGTCCTGGTATGAAGGTTGAAGTGGATGACAGTCCCATTGATCTTTCGGCGCCATAGATTAGATATATATCATTAGTTTAGTTGAAATGTATATCATTAAGTGAAATGTGTAATGATATAAATTCAACTCTTTTTGGGTATAATGATATAATATTTAAGTTAATTGCCTTTTATACATACATATATAGTGATTTATTGAAAAACAATGATAAAAACCACAATGACATGCAAATCTGTTTCAGTTCTGTGTACTGGTGGAATCCGGATTATGCAATCCGGACGCACTCGGATTATATAATCCGGAATGCTCTGAGGGAATTTTGGAAAAAAATAGGGCGCGCAAGGAAAGGCATAGGGTGTGAAAAGTAATACTCATAAAAGCTTCGTACTTTAATACTTAAATGTAACAAGAGCGACGTAAATCTTAGACGAATTTTTACAGGTAAAATAATCAAATTAGATACATATGTTTTTTACCCGTTTAGTAAAAAGAGTAAATTTCACCTTTCTCCTCTCAAAGATGCTTGAATTACACTCTCCTCCATTCTTATGTTAAAATATACACTCCCTTCCCTTGAAAAGTAATATTCATACTCCCCTCCCTTAATAATTAAATATGCACTACACTTTAATCTATTTTAACATAAATAAATATTTTTATGATATATATATTAATTTTAAACCACCATTTAAGAAAAATTAATTCATTTCTTTATAATTTAAATGTCAATGATAATTAAATTTAAATATTTTGCTATTTATTTTATAATTTAGAGTATAAAACTAACTTTTAAATAACCATGTTTTATTGTCTTTAGTAATCTTTCACATATTTTAATTTTATTTTGGGTTGTTTCATATTTTATAATAGAGTTTAAAACTATATGTTAATGAAAAGTTTTTTAATATGTTTTAATTAAGAGCGGAGGAGAATGTATATTTTAATATAAAGAGAAAAGATGCAATCATTTTGAAGGGGATGGAAGTGTAATTTACTCTGGTAAAAAAGATGACTCCAAAAGAGTAGAAACATACGTACCCAGTACCCACACATGTGTGCAGTGTGCCTATAAAAACACTTCCACAGTTTCACTCTTTCACTATCATTTTCCCCCAAATTTTGATTTTTCTTTGCAGAATCTCTTCGGAAACCCTAACCCTAACAATCCTTCACTTCTCAAGCTTCCTCCAATTCCTTCTTCTCGCAGGTATTCATACACTCTCTTTCTCTCTGTCTCTGTTTAAACCCTAGCTTGAATTTTGAAAATTAGGTTTAATTAACACTGTTTGATTCGTTGCAGATAATGGGTGAAACAAAGGAAGAAACTTACGAGGAAGAGCTTCTAGATTACGAGGAAGAAGATGAGAAAGCACCTGATTCAGTTGGAACTAAAGTTAACGGTGAATCTGGGAAGAAGTATGTTTTATCTGTTGATTTTGATTCATATGATGTGAATATTGTATGCTGAACTAAGATTTGTTTAATTTTAAATATTGGGTTTATTTATATGTTGAATTTTGTGTTGTTTATGTTATATAAGATGAATTGGAAACGCATAGGGTCTGTTTGGATTGGTTTATTTGAGGTTTTATACTGACATAAGCAATTCTGAGACTGTCGTATGCTGTGTTAGGATTGATTAATTTGAAAATTTGGGATTTTATGTTGATTTTTTTATTGGCTTATTTGAGCTTATCTACTGACATAAGCAAATCTGAGAGTTTTATGTGCTGTGCTAGGATTGATTAATTTGAAAGTTTGGGATTTTATGTTGAATTTTGTATTGGTTTATTTGAGCTTATCTACTTACACGCAAGGCCTGTTTGGATTGGCTTATTTCAGCTTATCTACTGATACTATGTTTGGGACAATTTATGAAAAAGCTTATGACATATTCATAAACTGTTTTCAGCTTATTTTCACAAGCTCTCCAAACTAGCTTTTGAAAACGGCTTATAGTTTATATGAAAACAATTTAACTTCGTTGTATCTTTTGTTATAGAAATAGCCTATACATAAGCAGCTTAGGCTGTAAGCTTCAAATTAAGTTGTTTATCTATATCCGAACAGAGCCGTAGTATTCTTTTTTAGTTTTTATTTTTATTTTTTTATAATATGTTTTTGGGGTGAAGTTGTCTTGTCTGTTATTTTTTTATATTTTTTTTGAACTGTATGAGAAAAAGAAATTCAGCATGTTTTGTTTTATCTGTTTTGATGAAGTGAGATGTGTCAAGTTGCTCCTTTTTCTTGTTTCTTGCTTCATTTTGGTGGAATTATATTTGATCATGTACTTTTGCTATCTTCTGATTGTTTGTATGCTTATTTTGGCTTTTTTCAGGGGCTATGTTGGGATCCACAGTTCAGGATTCAGAGACTTTCTTCTAAAGCCAGAGCTTCTTCGGGCTATTGTGGACTCAGGATTCGAGCATCCCTCTGAAGGCAAATTATCTGCTCCCTTATATTTAGTTTATTGTTGTTGTTGTTTCCTTGTTTAAGCTACTGTAACGATTTATGAACTAGAGATGTAATTGTATTTTAATCTTTTACAAATGATATTTTTGGTCTAGAGTTGAATTGTTGACACTTGTATTTTTTCTTCAACTCTGTCTCGTGTTTTTTTTTTTCTTGATTTCTGTCTTGTCTTTTTAATAATAGATAAAAGATGCTCTTGGCTATCACCATCCCCAATGGAACATTCCTTTTAAATTTATCTTCTCCCGTCATCTTCCCTGACTCCCTTTGCAGGGTTCCCTTATGAACCACCTTACTTCCCCTATACCCTATCAGGATTTAATGCTGAAACAAAAATTTGGGATCAGGGATTTTTAAAACATGTTTTTTTGAATTGTTTTGATCCATGTCATAGAGATTTGACCAAGTTTTACCCTGTCTGTCGAGACCTAACACAAAAGGCAAAGGAAGACCTAGAAATACTGTAAGAGAAACTATAAAGACCGAGAGATTAATGAGTTTGACCGAGATTATGGCGTAATTTGGTCCATGTAGCGGACCCCACTTAGTGGGATAAGGCTTGGTTGTTGCTGTTGTTCTTTTTTTGATTTGTTGTAAGATGTTAGATAATAAAATCACAATTTCACTGAACTTGTGTATTTTGTTAAATTTTTTGTTTTGCAGGTAATACATATATTATAATCTTGTTTTGGAGAACTATTGTGCTTTGGTAACTCTATCAAATCAAATTAAAAGGATCAGAAAGGTTTTTTTTACTGATCACTGGTTTCTTCGACCCCTATTTTCTTTGGTTCATCATCAGTGCAACATGAGTGCATACCTCAAGCAATCCTTGGAATGGATGTATTATGCCAAGCAAAATCGGGAATGGGAAAAACTGCAGTTTTTGTTCTATCAACTTTGCAGCAGATTGATCCTGTTCCAGGCCAAGTTTCTGCTCTTATTCTATGTCATACAAGGGAATTAGCATACCAGGTATTTATTCGGGGTTCAATAAATAAATAAAAGCATACAGAGCTTTTCTTGTAGCTTCTAACTTAAGATTCTTGTAGATATGCCATGAGTTTGAAAGGTTCAGCACCTACTTGGCTGATCTCAAGGTTGCTGTCTTTTATGGTGGTGTCAACATTAAAGTTCACAAGGATCTATTGAAAAATGAATGCCCTCATATTGTCGTTGGTACACCTGGAAGAATACTAGCATTGGCCAGGGATAAGGACCTTTCATTAAAGAATGTTAGGCATTTCATTTTGGATGAATGTGATAAGATGCTGGAATCACTGGGTATGTTTAATTAATGAACAGTAGTTCTTTTGACCTGATTCATTGTTTTTCACTTCCTATAATTCCATGGTTTTCATCATCTACATTTTGATTTCTCCAGACATGAGGAAAGATGTGCAAGATATTTTCAAGATGACTCCCCATGATAAGCAAGTTATGATGTTTTCTGCAACACTCAGCAAGGAAATTCGTCCAGTCTGCAAAAAATTTATGCAAGATGTAATGTCCTTTGGCCAGTATTACTTATTTGAAGTCTCTTTTGCACGATGCCCACGTTCCCTTAGAGCATTTTTGATACTTAGGGTGCCATGGTTTCATCAACATTTACTTTTGATAATAGGGGTTCAGTTTGAGTAATGCCTTTTAATTCATTCAGTTTTTATGGGAACAGCTCATGGGATGGATTGGGGTTGTGTGTTAGCTGGGGCTGGGAGTTTCGGATGGGGATGCTTTAGATAAGCTCCTGATTATGGGTGTGGGTCTTCCCTTTCCATACTTTTCATTATTTTATTTGATGTTGGAAGTTAGTTGTGTCAATTAGCCTTGTCTGATATAGGTTTTCACAAATTAGGATACTGTTTAGTTTTGACCTATTGACGGGAGGAGAATTGTTTAGGGGATTCTTGGTATGTTGGTGGTGTTGTTAGTGTTAATTAAGTGTCGGTGTTTCTTGCTTTGGCTGACTAAAAGAAGCATCAGCAAGAAGACAAAATAAATGGATTAGAACTGTGGTTCAGGGATCTGCATCCGTCATTGATTTTGTTCTGGATTCCATTTTCTTGAAGAAGGCTCCTAATATGATTTACTGTGACATTGTTCCTTTCAGCCAATGGAAATTTATGTTGATGACGAAGCAAAGTTGACCCTCCATGGTCTCGTTCAGGTGGGTCTTTTGCTATTCAAATGCCTTATTTGTTCATGCTTTCTGTGATAATTTGCGTGAGCTTTGTGACTTACGTTGGTTATTGAAATGACAGCACTACATCAAATTGAAGGAGGAGGAGAAGAACCGAAAGTTGAATGATCTTCTTGATGCACTGGACTTCAATCAAGTTGTCATCTTTGTGAAAAGTGTCAGCAGAGCTGCTGAGCTGGACAAATTGCTTGTGGAATGCAACTTTCCATCCATATGCATTCATTCTGGAATGTCCCAGGAAGAAAGGTTTGTATTATGTGGGCATCTTATCTTCATTAACATTTAATTGATGATTTTAATAATCCATATTTTTCTTTTTGGTTTTAACTGAATTTTATTAGAGATATCACATGGCTATCATGAGCAATTATATTAACAGTATTTGCTATAGTTCTATTTTCTGCTGCATATTACGTTGGGTAAATGTAAAAAAATAAAGGATATGTAACTAGTGTTGAATTTTTGAAAAAAGGATATGTAACTAGTATAATTTGGTACGGAGGGAGTGTAATCTCACGTAAGAATCATTTAAGAATGTAGGAAACAAATGATTCTTACGTGAGATTGCACTCCCTCCATACCAAATTATAAGAAAAAAAATCTCACTTTTTCCCAAATTATAGACAAAAAAGACCAACTTCTACCCTATTTAATCATGTTAAAAAATACTTATTCCCGTGAAATTAAATGCAAGTTGCATTCAATTTGCTCTCCCTCCAATTTGCAAAAAAGACCTACTTCTACCCTATGTTGTCTAGTCATGAATGGTTCAGTTACTCTTGGATTGTAAAATGTAATTCAGAGACACATAAAAACTTAAATATGCATTATTCCGAGTTCCAACTTATAACATGAACAAAATACCAAGTCCCAAACGAGTTGAATGCCAAATTCCACCATCATTCTGCACCTTCACTTTCTCAGGCACCAATATTCAGAGTGACCACCGAAACTGTTAGGGGAAGATGCTTCCTGAAACAGAAGAGCCGGAGTCAAATAACTGGTCTGCCATGTGAACACCCAGGAGACCTTTCTGCTCTGTCGAATGAGAACACCCCCTCAGTTCTTTTTTTCAATAGCTTAACTTAACCCTCTACACTTTAGTTTGAATTCTTAAATGGGAATGGTTGATATAGAGCAACAAGAAAATGCAGGTGAAACAGTGATACATGTAACATGATCTCACCAATTTATGATGAATTTAAAGATTAAGGCTATTATTGACCTATGTTATTCCTGGACATGATACATATCACTTGCTTGTCTTAAACAGCAATTTGTGTGGTTTTACCTACTATGTTACTGTTTATACTGCAGCCTTTCGTTTCATTAACATAGGTCAATCAACTGATCTGGTCTTCTGTTTGCTTTTTTGTGTACCAATCCTTAAATATGTAACAAAAAAAAGTGGTAAATTAAGTTATGTCTTATCTCGAACAATGTCTTGTGCAGGTTGAAGCGATATAAAGGCTTTAAGGAGGGGCATACAAGGATTCTTGTAGCAACAGATTTAGTTGGCAGGGGAATTGACATTGAACGTGTGAATATCGTGATAAACTATGACATGCCTGACTCTGCAGACACATACTTGCACAGGGTATGATTTTGACTATCTTATCTTTTTCTAATTTAATTGTAAAATTAGTTTTCATGTCCCTTTATTATAGTCCAGAGTCATTAATTGTCATTTCATTTTTGATGAAATTGTAAACAGGTTGGCCGAGCTGGAAGGTTTGGCACCAAGGGCCTTGCAATAACATTCGTTTCATGTTCAAGCGATGTTGATGTTCTCAACAATGTAAGTCAATTATCTTTTGTCTATTTATTCAGTATCATTTGAAAGCAGTGGCGGTGCCATGATTCCGTGTAAATCACTCAGCATGCCATAAGAGTTGATTTATGGTGTTGTGGGTTATTGGCAGATGGCCTGCCCTTTATCAAGATTATTTGAGTTTCCTTCTGCAGTTTGCTTTATTGTTGAACCAAGTGCTAACCTGTTCCATTATCTCCGGCATTGCTCATTACTCACCGAATCATTGTGTTGCCCATTATCCCACATTATTCTTTTTAATTACTTTTGAACATTGGTTAAAAAAATCCATAATATCCAGCCTCTGCAACGTGTGCCCAGTTTTCCTATTATTTACCTGATTTGCAGTGATGAAAATTGTAATATCACCCCGGTTTTTGTCAACACCATGAAATAAGTTATAGTTGTATTATTTATATTATGTGTGCAGATATATTTGTATTTTAACATGTCCATCATGTGTTCATTTATTGCAACACCATCTGCCATAATTCCTTGCCGAGCATTTGGCTTGCTGTCATCGTTCAGAATATTTACATCTTTCATTTGTTGTGTATTCCAGGTTCAGTCCCGGTTCGAGGTGGATATAAAGCAGCTTCCCGAGCAGATTGATACATCTACCTACAGTATGTTCTTCCTTGTCATTTCATTCGACTTCGTTTTTTTAGGCACATTCATTCTCTATTTTATTATTGTTATCTAAGATTGTTTAATATTATGCTTTAGTTGAATCCTTCACCAAAAAGCCTTCTATAAAAATATTTGGTCTATCATCAGTTTCAGTCAGTTGTATGTATCCCATTCTAGTATTTTGGTAAACTGTATTGTCCAATAAGTGATGGCATGTCGCAAGCTATTTCTTTTGGTATCTTGATTACTTAAAGTGTTTCCCATTCTACAACTTTCTTTCTAAATTGGAGTATAATTTTTATTTCGTGTCCATCCGTAATAATTTAATTACAAGTGGCAGCTGTTCTTTATTTGTTTATAAAAGCCTTTGATCATCTTCATGTATTATATATATGTTTATGTTGAGTTTCTTTTACATTCACCCTTCCTAGGAATGTCTGTATTTTTTACTGTTTCTTTGAGGCTGCGTTTATGTAACATTGTGCTTCTCTCTGCCTTCAATTTTTTGACCTTTTCTTTTTAATTTTTTTATTGCAGTGCCATCATAATTAGCTATTGTGGTGTAATCCTTTGAATCAATTGGACGGTCTTTGTTTATCTTACAATCCAGCTAAACAAGGCTCTTAGAACTGGTGATTCGCCTTGTCTTTGTCCAGTTCATGTACTTCAATTGACCTGTGAGACCGTTTTATCGTTGGAGATAAACTCGGTATTTGGATTTTGCGATATGATTGCTTCCAAATATGTGGATTAATTTACTGTATTCTAAATTATGTAGGTTTTTACTCCTAAAGATTTGGATGTTTTTATGAATTTATCTTATGTTCAATTAGATTGGTTATTTAAAATCGATGATGGAAATCCACCGGTTGTTTTGATTTAACTAGTCTTAAATGCGTCAATTAATTTGACATTGGGCTCTGCTAATTATAAGATTATGTTTTTTCAATTCTTATAAGTGCGATATCCATCATCCCAATTTTAATCTCTGAATTTGTTGAGGTTTGAGTCTGAGAATTATGCAATACAGTAGTAGTATACTTGGTGTATCTTCCACTCTTGTCGACACCCTTGTCGAATGAGTTGCTATGATCGGTTTTTATAGTTTGTTGGTTATAGGCATGTACAATTCTCACATTCACACAATCACTAGGAGAATACAAACAAGATGAAGAGCGAATGGAAAACCAAAAGTGTCTTAGACTTGAGCAGTACCTGAACATGCATAATGTCGCTTGAAAAAGTGTCTTAGACTTGAGCAGTTGCTCGAAAAAGATACTGCTAGAAATTGAGTGTCAATGAACGTCACTCCCAGTCCCTTCAATGCCAATTTTTTAGTTTGAGTAACCTTGCTAGGAAAATCCCAACGTGTGTGCTTTTCCGAACCCTATTAACCACGTTGAGATAAACTTTGCCTCCCCAAAACCCAATGACAGATCAATTAATATTCAAGATCTTTTTTTATAGGCAAATGTTATCTATTTGTTAGGAGCAGGGGGGATGTGGGTAGCAGAGATTGAATACTGAAGCAACATCAACATGATAAGGTTTGTTGGCGTGATGGATGAGGTCTTAGATGGAAGAATCACACGGTTTGAGAAGTTGAGATCCTCTCCATTTTTTAAAATTAATGACAATTTCCATTATAGTTTTGTACTCCATCTGATCATATTTATAAAAAAAAAAAAAAAAACAATTTTTTAGGTTAATAAGTAATGTATCTGGTCTATGAATGTGACCATATACATGATATAAATGCACATATTTTTAGAATATGGGACATTAATACACTAAAACTTTACTAATGGACATTGCCATTTATTTTAGAAAATTGAGAGGATCTCTACTTCAGTTTGTGGAAAGAATTTCAAGCCTTTTATAGAGAATAAGGAGCTTCATAGTTTAACATGCATATACTAGGTTTGGATTAACAGAATGAGATGAGGTTGAATAAAAATCGATGAAATGAATTAACATTCCATTGTTTGAATTTTAAAAATAATAATGGATTCCATCTCATTCCATCACTTACCTTTATTTTTTTTAGAGGACTTACCCAGGACTTACCTGGGTAAGGGATGAAATCATGCGTAGTTTTATGTTTTTAATAAATAAAATAAGATTGAAATATATATATTTTGGTCTTTGAAAAAAATATTTTTAACAAGATTGAAAAAAAAACATATTTGTGTGTTTACAAGAAAGATAAAAAGAAATAAAAAGTGATTACTCATTTCATTCTATCCCTTGTCCAAGTAATGGAATGGGATATTTACTTTATTCTATTCCATTAAACTCTACTACATTCCGCTCCATTACATTAGATTTAATAAATTCAAAGACAACTTTGGATTTATTTTTTCTTCTGCTAAGAATAGTCTCTAAAGGTTCATATTAATATTGTATTACTTTATTTTTATGTAATGGTGCTGTAAAAAAAGTTTTACGCATGCGTGGCTGCGTGCAATATCAATGTGGAATGTTTCAATATTATTTCTTCATAAGAGATTAATTTTAACACCGTCAGTTTAACATTTTATGCACACAATCACATTCACATTGTCGGGTTTGCCAATGTACACATTTTTGCATGGAAATGGATGAACTAATGTATCGTGTGTTTGAATCAATTTGAAGAGTTATTACTTATTATTTTATGGAGAAGAATTTTTAATTGAGTAATAGAAACATTCTTTAATGAAATAAAAAATTTGTTTAGTAAAATAATTTGAGTTTTTCTCTATGTGGGGGAGGAGGCACAAACAATGTAATAGGTTCTTTTTTGTTGTTGTTCAAATAGTCTATGAGCTGAGGCTCACACATTTTAATTGTGAAAATGTGGAGAGTCTGAGGTTTAAACCTCAACCCCTGCATAATATTGTCATTTTAACTATCAACTAAATTGTGCTCAGGACAAACAATATACTACATTAGTAGTGGGAAAATTAGCTCTTATAAAAGCAAATATGTAAATTATACTCCTTCCTTTCAAATTAAATGTTGCTCCACCCCTAAAATAAATGTTGCTTGAGATTTTCACATTTATTCAAAATTATAATAAATGAATAAATGTGTAAAATAACTTTATAAAATAATTTTAATAATTATTTAAATTTATTAATTGTCGTCAACAAATGAGAGAGTATATTGAATTTGGAGGAGTGTATACAAAATTATTTTGGGCGATGAATTGAAATAAAAATAAAATAAAAATAAATATATAATGTATAATTAATTTACACATGCATCCAATGATATGCTGACATATATGAAAACAAATTAATTGTCACATTTATTTATTGATGTGGCAACACATCATTAAATGTATGTATAAATTAATTGTACATTCATAAAAAAATAATCATGTCTTATACAAATACAAACAACAATCATTTTATTTTTATTTACTTATTATCGCCTTTTCCCGACGTAAAAAGAATAGAAGTCATATGGAATATTCATCTGAAAATGGAGAAAGTGACATAAGAAATAATTTAAAAGTCATTGATAAACAAAATATATTTTATTTTAAATTATTAAAAGGCATAATATGCAATGCATTTTTTTGTGGAAAAGAATAATATGCAATGCATTGATAACCTTATATCAATGCATTGTAAATTAAAGGAAAACTTTTTATTATACAATACTGATATCCCATTTTACCTTTTCTCGACGAGTACATTTGAGTTTGGACTTTTTATGATATGGTATGAATATGTGAATTTTTGCGTCAAACCTTATTTCTATGTCATCAACACATTAATTTACACCCTCAAAATAAACAAATTAGATGGAAGATATTATCTAGGAGAAATCAAATTTTATTTTAATCATTATTTTTTTATGATGCATAATTGTGAGACCAACTGTTCAATTAAGTTATGAGAACTCTAATATCTCTTGCATCGTAAGTATAGTTCATCCAACAATGAGAGTAGGATTTAGCAGAAGATGTTAGGTCTCATATAATATGACAAATTGATATGTTTAAATTTTGCTTAGAGATGTATCCACATTTAATGTTCAATAATAATTCAAATAAAATTAAATACAGTAGATTTTATCCAAGAGTTCACATTTCAATACTACAAAGTGATGGTATATATTAAAGGTACAATAGTATTTGAATAAAAATGACTGAACTTTTCAAATCAATGGTTAATCGTCGGTTATAATATGAGTCTGTTCTTGTCAAAAAAGATGGTTTATGATTTTCTCCAATAATATTTTATTTTGGCTTTTTTAAAATAAGGGTTTTTCTATCATGTGCAAATTTGCACATATTAAGAAGTTTAAAATAGTAACATTGTCTTAAAACTTGTTCATATATTAATATTTCATTTTGGCTTTTTCAAAATAAGGGGTTTTTCTATTATGTACAAATTTACACATGTTAAGAAGTTTAAAATAGTAACTTTATCTTATAACTTGTTTATTTAATATTAAATATGTAGCTTTTTAATGACTACTTTTAGTTGCTTTATAACATGTGCAATATTGCACAACTTAGACAAACCTTTCAAAATAAAAACAAAAATATTACTGCCATTGATCTCTATCTTTCTATGATGGTTATGAAGTATTGTCCAAAAATATTTGTCATAAAGTTTTCCCTAGTTTTGACCAGTAAAATCTTTAATTATAATTATCTTTACTTATACCAATGATGTTTACATCATATACAAGGTTGCACATATTAAACCTTATTATACAATTACTTGTTTTTTCTTAAGAATAAAAAATTATTCATTTCTTTATTTATTTTATAGAGAATCCTTATTAATAACTTTTTTTCTTATTCTTCTTAAAAAAATTACTTTTTTTTGAGAGAAAAAATACTTTTTTTTAGAGGTACTTTTTTTCTTATTAACTATTCAACGATTATACTCTTTTTATTAATGGGCGCTCAAAATCCATGTCTATATATACTACAGGTATAAGCAAGTCTATAGCATTAGTTTTTATGCACACTATTTGTTAGAAAATACATATCATGGTTAGTGAAGATATACATTATTTGTCTACTCATTTCATTGTTTACAAATAACTACTTCAATTTTTTTTCAATTCAATTAACATAATATATTCATCATGCAGGACTTGTTTATATTTGGCCTGTTCATATTTTCTATTGTATCATGCAACTCATTTGTTGGATTTAGTCAAAATACCTTTAACGTGCTTCAATATGGTGCCAAAGGAGATGGCACTTCCGATGATACACAAGTATGTATATAGTTTTTCATGTTATAATTATTCTTTTTACAATACGTACTTTTCTTTTTCTTTTTGATATAATACTATGCTTAGCTATACGAAATAATGCGTCATATCATATTCTATTGTTTTATTGTGTTTGCTCCAATGGTTGAATGATATATCGTTCTGAGTTTTAAAAGAATAAAGTATTCTTATTTGATATCCTTTTCTCTTGTAATTTAGAACAGTGATTTATCTCTATCAAGAGAAATATTAAGCAGAGAATAAAATTTTGACCAAGGAATATTTATTTACTTTGACTGAAAATTTTGACCAAGGATTTGAAAGTAATTAATATTTTTATAAAAGTTTCAATATTTTATACCCTCTTTAAAGTGACCTAATTTATTATTTTAATTCACTTTTAAAAAATAAAATAAATAGTCCTTACTTTATCTTTTTTTTATATTTAATATCCAAAAAATTCATTCAAATCCATTATTGTAATTATCTCCTTTATAAGTTCAATTTTTATTTTATTTATGTTTTAGTATATCGTCTCTAAATTAATCTTAATAAATTGTTTTGTAAAGGCCTTCTTGGAAGCATGGAAAGCTTTATGTGCAGCAAATCAAGGGACACCAACCCTCGTGGTACCAGCTGAACATACATTCTTTGTACGTCAAGTAACCTTCAAAGGTCCTTGCAAATCTCAAAATCTTCATATTCAGGTAAAACAAATTCTATTATGTTTCTCCTACATATCAAATGATTGCTTAAATTTTCAGTTTTCATAAATAAAATGTATATATTTTGTCAAAAAAAAATGTATATAATGGACTAAATTTTGATTAAATCTAATATTGCCAATTAATGATTTAATGCAGATTATGGGACACATAATAGCACCTCATAGAGATGCATGGGGTACATGTTCAAAAAGGTGGCTTTATTTCCTTGACGTACATGGAATGACAGTTGATGGATCTGGAGTGATCGATGGTCAAGGTGAAGCTTGGTGGGGCAATGTAAGTAACACACATTTATTAAATATTTTATTAGAAATTTAGAACCTAGCATGGATTTTTATTTACTAAATTCCTGATTAAATATAATATAGTAGACACACAAATAATCTATTGTTTTAAAATCATTTAACGATACATTATTATTTTCAAATTTGCAGCTTAATGGAACTAAAGGATGTGCTGCGAACGCTCGTCCTACGGTTAGAAAGTCTTTCCATTTCAAAGTTGTCAAAAGAAAATTATGTTTTATTTCTTTTTAGACTCGCATTAAATGTTGAGAAACGAAGATTATTGGTTCAAACCTACATCATTGTATATAAAACGTTTCTGCAACTTTTTACCATCCGAATTATATTTACGGGATAAATAAAACTGTTCCTTTAGAGCATGGATAAAATTCCAACACAAACATACACATATAGTTTTTTTTGGGGTCAAATATATGTGCAATGTTTTTTTGGGTCAATAATATTATGTATATTCCTCTAAAAAAATAAAAATAAATTATGTATATTGTTGAATGTGCAGGCTTTACTATTTGAAAGATGTGATGGACTTCAATTAAGTGGGCTTACTCATATAAATGGACCAGGAATGCATGTCTATGTAGTCCATAGTGAAGATGTAACAATCTCACATATTAACATAAGTTCGCCAAAAGATAGTCACAACACCGATGGAATTGATCTCTCAAACTCAATTCGGGTTAATATTCATGACTCTATAATACAAAGTGGTATGTATTTAACCTTCATTCTTTAACTATCATTTTCTTAAACAAAGTGTCTCACCTGATTAGTGAACTTCAGCTAAGATCAAATTGATGAAGAGCACTTGAGTTTAACCTCTAACTGAAATAATCATTATAAAATTTGCTTACATCTATCTCCAGATTGTTAGCATATTATTTCTTTTAAATATTGATTTAAGGATTTCAATCTTTGTTTACTCATGAATTATACGATATAGGCGATGATTGCATAGCTATTAAAGGTGGGTCACAATTCATCAATGTCACTCAAGTTACATGTGGACCTGGGACTCATGGCATCAGGTATGTCAAAACACTCAAATGTAAACATCAAGCCTGTTCAAAACTTAGAATGCTTGTTAACAATATGCTAGGGATATTGTCATTGATTAACTTATTAAACAAATATATGCACAATTTATCTCTCTCATCCTAGACCTGCCCTGACGAGTTGGATCTTGGATTCAACTCACCTAAACTTTTTCAATTATGAAAATGTGCACAATTTGACCTTTCTTCTTTATACCCTACGGTGAATAAAAATATGTAATGAATTTTATTTGAGGCATTAACCATTGTTTGAATGATTAATTATTTAAGTTTTCACCTAAAACTAACGTTTTATAAATGAATAATTCATAACTAATTGTCATACCTTATATTTTGATGTAGTGTGGGGAGTCTAGGGGTTGGTGGAGCTGAGGAATTTGCAGATCATGTGAACGTCAGGAATTGCACATTCAATGGAGCTGATAGTGCAGCAAGAATCAAGACATGGCCAGTAATGCTACAAACTTAATTGAAAATAAAAATACTGTAATTACTAGTATATGATAATGTATTTATATTTGAATCTTAAATTTAATCAACAAAAATCATGTGTTTTTTAAGGGTGGAAAAGGATACGCCAAAGCTATCATTTTCGATAATATCATAGTCAATCAAATAAGAAACCCTATATATATTCAACAACATTACATGAGAGCTCCAGAACAGGTTGATATTCTTTCTCCCTTACTTCATGTTGATTGATTTTGTTAATTAATAATAAGATGCCTAAATTTTGCTTTTACTTTTCTATTGCAGAAGGACGCAGTAAAAGTGAGTAATGTAACATTTAGTAATATCCATGGAACATGCAGTGGTGATGATGCTATTTTTCTAGATTGTGCCAATATAGGGTGTGACAATATTACCTTGGAACAAATCAACATTACCTCAGTTGATCCAAAGAAGCCAAATTCTGCAATATGCAATAATGTTCAAGGCAAAGCAAATAATATTATTTCACCTCCCTTCCACTGTCTACACCAGTAAAGAGACTTGTAGGCCTCATATCACAAAAATTTATGTTAGACGTAGGCTTAATTAACAGGTCCCAATTAGAGTTAATTGCATGTTTTGAATAGAATAAGGGTGGGGAAACTGATTTCCTTTATTCTAAATCAGTTTGAATAGAATAAGGCAAATAATAATAATAAAAAAGTTTTAGTCTTTGAGTTTTTAGCTTGGGTTGAAAATTTTGTACTACTATTTACCTCAAACTTGATTCCAGAATGAAATTCAGCTTTAAGTTAAAGTGTATGCTAGTTTCAATAACAGAAAAATCAGCAACCGGGGTTGTTTCTAGCCTATGTAGGGTAAGTCACCAACCGAGGACAACATCCATGTTTTGACATCAGTAGAAGACACATTAATTTTCAGCAAATGAACACAGAATCTTTAATTTTCTAATCATTTTTAATTACCAAAAGTCCCTACAAGAGCACAAACCATTCTTGAAGTGGTGGAAGCGATTGCGGTCCCTGACGACAATCTCTCGATTATAAACCTTAGATATAAACTTAGTAGCAGAGTGACAATCTTCGCAGACGCGCAAGTTCTTCACAATCCTAATTGATGTTCCAGGGGGAGTGTTCAAAAGAGCAAAAGCTATTGCAAGCTTTTCACTATGTTTATACAAAGCATCTTCTTTATCTTCTTCATCAATGTCAAGCAACACTTGAGATGTTGTGGGCACATACCCTGCCCTTTTGATTTCCCTACCCATCTCATCCACCATTTCATATATCTCCTTATACTGATCATGAGACTTATCACCAGCAACAAACTCATACATTTCATTGTTTACCTCAATCATGGTACTCCCTGGAACCTTCTTCATCCCTCTCATATCCATCATCTCCCTCACCTTAGTCTTCTTTTCCCATTGTCGCAATTTCGCGTAAATGTTTGACAGCAAAACATAATTAGACCCATGCATCGGTTCGCTTTTTATCAGCTCTTTGGAGATACTCTCTCCAAGCTTGAGTTCCCCAGTTGCATGACAAGCAGTGATTATGGTTCTCCATATGATCTGGTTTGGTTCAAAAGGCATCTTTTGAACAAAATCAAATGCTTCTTTAACAAACCCACCTCTACAAAGCAAATCTACCATGCATCCACAGTGTTCTACCTTTGGCACAATGCTGAAATTCCTTTCCATTGAACCGAAATAGTATCTTCCTTTGTCAACAAGTCCTGAGTGACTGCAAGCAGAGAGCACCCCAATGAAAGCAACATCATCTGGTGTTATACCATTTTCAACCATTTCATCGAATAGAGAAACAGCATCTAAACCACGACCATGCATCGCAAGACCAGCAATTACTGAAGTCCATGAAACTATGGTGCGTGTGTCCATTTGTCTGAACAATTTGATAGCTTTGTCAACATTGCCACACTTTGCAAACATGTCTATCAGTGCGTTACAGAGCTCCACAGATTTTGGGATATTTTTCTTCTCAATGTATGACTCCACCCATTTTCCAAGCTCAAGTGCCCCCAAATCAGCACATGCAGACAAAACCGAAACCATTGTGATCTCATCAGGGAAAACACCCATAACCTGCATGAACAAACATTGATTATGTGATTAAGATAATGTTTGACAAACAGGCCAGAACACATCAGTTTTTTTCAAGCTCTTTCTGCATATTAATAGTAAAACAGGATTACAAGAAAAAGATGTGATGTATTAAGTTTTTGTCTTTACTATTTGAGCATCTCGCATTGAGGTTCTTAACTCCTCAAATTCGGCGTGTCCCAGTATCGGACACGCGTCTGTGTCTGAAACCGACACATATGAATACATTGAATTGTGTCATTTTCTCAAATTATTATCGGTTTTGAAGTGTCAGTGTCCTTGTTGTGTTTGACATCCGTGTCTGAGCCCGAGCTTCATGGGTACTACTTATGTATATGTTATTGCATTTGAATCCTCTTCATCTCACCTCCCTACATATGCATGTATCCTCACTATCTCTTAATTTTCTAATCATCTCTCTCTCCCCACTTTTTTTTACCGGAGAGGCATGATAAAAAAGAGGGAATGCATTCTATTATGTTATATGCCCATTCTCTCTACACTGTGGTGCCTTATCTTGTTTTTTTTTTGCGGTTTGTGGATGCTAGATGCAACAAGAGGATCAAAGCATGCCCTGTCTATGAAACGCTGGACACGACGCAAACACTAAACACAACACCGACACTTACACACAGACGCATGTAATCATTTAAGAAAATGGAAGTGATTGAATGTAATCACATTTGTCAATGTCGTGTTGAACATTTTCCAAACAGCATATATGTCTTTAATCTAAACTAAGCATCAATGCTACATTGTGCCGTGTCCATAGCACATAAGATTTAAGAATCCAACTAATTTTTACTCACACTGTGCAATCATTTAAGTATTCAAATAGGTCCTACAAGTAACCTAACACTTTTTTTCAGTTCTTATTCAAATTTCCATGAAATTGATCATATAGTAGTATAATGTGTGAACTCACTCACTCACCTGCATTTCTCTAAACAACTCAACAGCACGTGAAGAACATCCCAATTTTACAAACCCACCAATCATAGCACTCCAAGTAACCGTATCCGTCTTAGGACTATCATCAAACACCTTCTCCGCAAAATCAAACCCATCTTCTCCCAAACAACAATACATATGAATCAACGTATTCAACACATGAACATCCTCTTCAAATCCAAACTTCACAACACACCCATGAACACATTTCCCTAACCTCAAACTCCCAATCCCAGCACACCCTTTAAGAACAAACGGAAATGTGAATTTATTCGGTGTAACACCGTAACGTAGCATTGTTCTGTAAAACAGCAAGGAATTTGATTTAGAATCGCGTGTTTGGGAATAAGCGCGAATAACGGTGTTGAAGAGGAAGGCATCGTAGGAGGGGGTGGGTGTAGGAGTAATATGGGAAGGTGGGAATAGAAAAGAGGTAGCGTAGTGGATGGAGTTGAGGTTAGAGGAAGTTGAAGTGAATTTAGTGAGGATTAAGGGGTTGTTTTGGAGACCGGTTTTGAGGATGAAAGCGTGGATTTGAGTTAGTTTTGAGAGAGTGTTGCAATAGGAGTTAAGGAGGGTTAAGATTGTTTGTTCTGTTACTCTTGTTTTAAAGGTGTTTGGGGGAAGTTTGAGGTTTATCATGGGGATTTAGTTTGCTTAGTTTTTGATTGTGCAACTATTAGTACTATCACTGTCCCGTATTTAATGTATGAGTCTATCTATCATATAGAAAGGAATATCTTTTGACTCATAATTACTATTATAGATCATTTGATTTGATATATTGATGGGACACGGTTTCGAACTCACGTGTGAGTTGAGTTTTGCTGCTAGTACTAGTTCGTAGAGTATGTTTACACGTAAAAATATTTTAAGTTCTTTATGAAGGAAGGCAAGTTAGTCGAATCTTTCTTAAGTCTATTAAAGTTTATCTTTATGAAGATCCAATGTTAGAATTTGTTAAAGACTCGTAAAACTTAATATTTCATCATTATAACTCCTATTTCGTATTTGTAACGTTTTTATGAAGACAAAATCTAAAGTTGTAATACACACATGAATAAAGGAAACAAAAATGCCACAAGATATGGGAAAATCAGGTCAAACATGTGGTGTCGCATACACCCAATTGAGGTGAGTCGGGGCAATATTTTATAGGTTGCCATTAGAGTTGTCAATTTTAGAGGTCTAAAAAACTCGAAAGATAAATGGTCTCCTTTCATATAGGCCTCAAAGTAGAAGACCATCCACATTTAAAAATGGCTCACTTGAAATTTAGGTAGTTAGGTTCTTCGGGGTCGAATGACTCAATTTGTTTGAGTTAAGGATTGAGAAGTTAGAGGTTCTTAGTTCAAGTACTAACAAAGACAAAAAAAACTAACATAACAATTAACATATGTTAATCAAAAAAAGGTATTCAAGTTATTTACTTGTTATATAAATAGATGGTGGTAGATCATTTAGTATTTAGTAATAAACTCTCATTTTGTTTTCTTTTGAAAGATTATGTCATAATTTTTTGAATATAACAATACAAATATTTGAAGGCAATAACATACCAATGTCAATATTTAAAAAGTAATTGCTAGAATATAGCGTTGGTGCATTATAAAATAAATGATACTTCCTATATTCTAAATTATAAGTCGTTTTATAATACAAATAAAAATATTAATGACTTTTTTCCTATTATACCTTTCACTTTTTAATACTCTATCTTTTTTCAGATCTTTAAATTTCTCTTCCCTATAACATTCATTAATGAAGAATAATTTTATAAAGTTACTTATAATTTTCTTTTCTCATACAATATAATTGTTTTTGTTAATATATGTGAGATTGTTAAAATGGATGGAGTTGTTAATTAAATTCAATATAAATAATTAATGAGTTTTGAAATGATTGTCTTAAATGTAAGAAGACGAGCCAGCTAGTTTGGTGTCCGTAATTGAATTTAGTTAGTTTTGGTGGCGAAGGAAGCATCCACGTCACTCAACCTTTTTTCTTTCTTTCTTCAAAACTTGCCATTACGAGTCATGAACGATCGATCACATACATGCATTCAAGAAAAATAACAATGAGAAGAAGAATCTGGAATCTTCTCTCCAACAAAAACAAACTCATCCAATTCACATTTCCAATCCCAACCTCCAACTCCCGCGTAATTCCGTTTCGTTCTTACTGCACCGATCCATCACGCATTCTCAACCATAACCCTCCAGGTTCATCCCTCTTCTCTTTCTCCTTCAATTCAACATTATTCAATTACTTCTCTAAATTTTGCTGTTTTCTTAGCAGAAATCATATTTAGATTGTTAACTTCTGATCGAATATATGTCTGGTGTCCAACTCGGCTCGGACACATGTGATGTGATTACTTTCAATTCAGTCATTTTCTTAAATTATTACTGGAGCTAACACGTGTCAGTGTTGTGTCCGGTGTCCGCCAATGCGTCAGTGCTTCATAGTGAATATATAACGATATGTCCTGGTTCATAAATCATCCACTACACACAATTAACAATGATTTTCAATTGAACGTCAATTTTCAAGTGTATATTTGAATACAAATTGTGGTTAATGAATATCGTGTAGATTTGAGCAGTTGGAAATCATGTTTATTTAAACATTATTCGGATGATTGATAGATATATGTGTATATTTGAACACTTGAAAATCGTGGTACATTCAAAATTGTGGTTAGTAGTGTTTTGAGTTAATGATTAATGAGTTGCAACACCTTTTTATATTCATTCACTATCTATTAAACGTAATTAAACATATATTTGAATTGTTTAACTATCTAATTTGGTGTCAAAATTTGATGTCGAATTTTCTGTCAAAATAACACAACGATATGTTCAGGACCGCTTGTGCAGTACAAAAATCTTGTTGATCAAGGGAAGTTGCAGCCCGATCCTTACCAAGAAAGTGTTGCTACAGAGCTTCAGAATTTGTTATCAAGGTTGGAGAATTATGAGAGAGAAATGGAAGAGTATCATGTAAAATTTTAATCATAGATGTTTAAACTTTAAATAATGAATATGACTTCTTCATTGTTTCTGGCTTTTTGGATTGTGTTTGAATTTGTTCTTGTACTTGTTAGGTTAATCTATCTAATTGGGAGAAAAATAGGGAGAATGAGCGCCGAAGGATTCTTATGGAGGAAGTTGAGAAGCAGCAGAATGACAAGGATTGGTGGAAGCGCTTGAATAATAAAATCACTGAAAGATGGACAAACTCTAGGTAAATTTTGACTCAATTTTAAGTGATTTTGATTCAATTAGATGCTTCAACTTGTATATTTTGAGTCAATTTTAGGTGATTTTGATTCAAATAGATGCGTAAACTTGTATGTTTTTGCGAGATTTTTTTTAGTAAAAACAGTGTTTTTGGAATTCGGCTTGTGTTTCGTTGTTGCGAATTTTGTTTTATTTAGGTACATTTTATAAAAGCTACATGTGCTGTGTATTTATTTGTTTGTTAATGACTCAGGAAAAGACCAGAGAATGTGGATCCAGGGGTAGGAAAATGGGTCTCTTATCTTAAACGTGAGAAGAAGTTGGATTCAGTAGTTGGTCGCCGTCCAACTGCTCCTCCAGCTCCCAAAGGACTTTACATATATGGCAATGTGGGCAGTGGTATTTACCTTCTTATATTTGTCTTTTGGGTAAATTATCTTTTCCATTCCATCCTCAAGATGGTTAAATTTACATTGTCCTTTCCTCTGATTTTAAAAACCACAATCCCCTCCCTTAGAAGATGAATGAGTTACTCTTCAATCCATTATGTAAACATGTTTTTTAGGGATTTTCTTTTTTTGGGAGGGATTTTAGGAATTTTTTTACGTATGCTATTCTCAACATTATTGAGTTCTTATTTTGAACCTCTATTATCAACTGACACTAAAGAAAATGGAATGAAATGAATGCTTAGGATGAAGTCTCAAGGCTAATACTAGGAGTCTTTAAAACTTCATTTCGCCTCGTTAAGTTATAAAATCAATAAGACATTCAATATAATTGTTAATGAAAATTGTAAACAAGGAAAGAATTCAGAGGGAGTTTATATATATGCTCATCTGTTACAATAACTAAATATGATACATTTTATCTCTTAGAGAAGAGAAGTATAATTTACTTTTTTTATTTTTGGCTGATTTTTGTGTTTAGCAGTAATGCTAACTTACAATGGCCTGATTCAATTTCTAATTATGGCATTGCTTAAAGTTTCTGGTACTTCATTTATGTCACTTGTCAAAGTAGATGTTATGTATTACCCCGATTCTCTTTTTAGCCTTATTTTTCCGGTTTCTTTTCTAATTATTTTGCTCGCGTTTTGAATGCTGAAGGGAAAACAATGCTGATGGACATGTTTTATAGTGCTACTGAAGGAATAGTTAAACATCGAAGAAGGTATCACTTTCATGAGGTGAGTGTTTTAATGTGTTTGTGGGCATAACCTGAATATTTATTTATGGTCTTAATGACATAGATGTCATCGATATTATTTTCTGGAATAAATGTAACATCTTTCTATAGCAAGACCATTAATCATTGTTGTGAACATATTACTGAAAGCGATAGACTTATACCTTTTCCATTCTTGTGCAGGCCATGCTTAGAATAAATGAACATATGCACAAGACATGGAAGAAACAAATGGAAGAGAAGCCTTTGCAGTCAGGCATTGCAAGTTGGATTATGAATCTTCCATTTGACACTAAAGCTAAGGAGTGGTTAGCTGCAGAAGAAAGATACAAGAAAGAGGTGCAGATGAAACACATTCTTCCAGATGTAGCAGATAAGTTTTTTCTGGATCGAGAAGGAGAAGAAAAGGGAGCTAGCATTTTGTGCTTTGATGAGATACAGGTGAAGGACAATTATTACGCTGTGTTATAATGTGTTCCCCATATTTGTATCCTAAAGTAAAAGTATAGATTTCCATACCCCTATTCGTCAATTCTGATTTAACACTTGAGGTATATTTTCTTATTGAGTTTTCTGTTTTCGGTGACTACTGGGCAAATCCTTCCCTCTTGGAGTAGTTTTTCATTATTCATTTGAAAAGATTTTAGAGAAGTGTGCATTTTGAGTCACGTCCTTGGTCTACTTTAGTATGTGTTATTTCGTCAAGTTTTTCCGTTACAAATATTTTCCCCACCCATATCTTCTGTTCCAGATCATACTATCTGGTGGAAACTCAATGTTAAGCTTTGAACACTTCTGTTGTAAGTTTGAGTAGCTTTGGTTTTTTTCCCCTCCTTGGCTTATTCTTAACATGATTCCTGAGCTTTCTCTGTATCATATCACTTTTTCTTTCATACTTTGGCTTGTAAGGAAGATTATGACTTAATTTTTATGCTCTTTATTTCAGACTGTTGATGTATTTGCCATTGTAGCTTTATCTGGAATTCTAAGCAGATTGCTGAGTAGTGGAACTATTATCGTGGCTACAAGTAATCGAGCACCAAAGGACTTGAATGAGGTGTGTTTTTATTAGTCAATCTTTTCACTTGATGTGTTGTCCCTTTCCTTTGTTACTCAATTATGTTGCAGGGGGTTTATAAACACACCGATGACATCCCTGAAGATTTTTTTTTTGGAAGATCTAGATTGTAGACCAATTGGAGAAGGGCCTCATATTTGTTTATTTAAATTTTCTTCAAAAATGTTTTTTTGTGTAGGCTGGTATGGTACCAGAATTCTTCCAAAACCTTCTTTCTAATTTGGAAGATCATTGTGAGAAGGTGTTGGTAGGCAGTGAAATTGACTACCGGCGTTTTATAGCACAAAGATCAGAAAACCGGGTGAGAATTAATCTGTCACTTTCATCACCTTTATGTAAACATGTGATGTCAGTATACTTCTCAGTGGTAGAATTTTATTATCAGCCATAGTAGCAGTGGAATTATATCCACCAATTATTTGATCTATTTTTCCTCAAATAGCTGTTTAAGATATGCATCTCTAGCAACTGCATTTGCAGTTTTGCTTGGTCATTGATTTCTTACACACGCAAATGTGATGTCAGTATATTTCATAGTAGTAGAGTAATTTTTTGACTTTGATATTGGTTGCGTTTGGTTTTCTTAAGGTGTGTAAACGTTGGCATGATAGTTGATTAACCATAAATAAAAAGTTGTGGCTCTTTAGTTAGGTACTTGTACATCAATAAAAAGGGCAACCCGGTGCACTGAAGCTCCCGCATACGCAGGGTCCGGGAAGGGGTCCCACCATTTGGTGTATTGTACGCAGCCTTACCCTGTTTTTACACAAGAGGTTGTTTCCAGGACTTGAACCTGTGACCTTACAGTCACATGACAACAACTTTATCAGTTGCACCAAGGTTGACCCAACTTTTTTTTTTGTACATCAATACAAAAAAAAAAGTATCTTAGTAGTTACTTTGCATCATCGGTTCAGTAAAACAAAACATTGCATATTGAAATACCAATTCATTGTAAATGTGGCTTCTTTGTCAATTACAAAGTATTATGATGCCAACCTTAAAAATATTGTACAGCCAAAATCCTTCTACTCAACAATATAATCATAGGATGGAAACTGGAAAGTCCCCAAGTGAGGACACTTCCATGTTTGACATCATTGAAAGAAACTTTTTTCTATTATACACTTCTTTGGTTTTGAACAGTATTTAGTCATGATACTTGTGCAAAAAGTCAACTGCACTTTTCTATCCATGCACAGTGTATTCTGATAGTTGCATGTCAACAACACATCCTATTATGCCTACTAGAACTCGAGTCTCAAATGTATGGGAATTTAAGTTGATATAGATATGCAGGTAAACTATTTATGGCCTATTGAAAGGGAAACCATCAATGAATTTGAGAAAAAGTGGCAGGATGCAATAGGCAGATTTGGAGGAAAAATAATCTCCAACACCATCTCAGTGATGTTTGGAAGGTAACAGGTTTCCGTTTATATTTAATGCTATCAATCAAGGATGCATAATATACATGAATCACATAAGTTTTTTGTGACAGGACTCTTGAGGTTCCTGAAAGCTGCGAGGGAGTTGCTCGCTTTACATTTGACTATCTATGTGGTCGTCCGGTATGTTCTTTCTCTTTGTTTGGTTGCTGTTTAAAGTTTTTTTTTAAAGCAAATATAGTTACTAGCATATCGTTTGGCCTGGAGGAAATGGAGGGGAGGGAATTATGAGAAGCAAGATCCTCCTCAGCCAATTTTTATTCCCTCCAACATTGGGCGGTTTGGAGGGGAGAGAAGAGATGGGTTTAAAATATGGGAAATGCTAACAAGTCAGGGCACTTGTTAAGAAGTTTTAAGTGAAAATTTTATCTTGAGAATTGTGCATTCAACACATTAAAACAACAAAAAGATACTTTTTTCTACATGAAATTTATCAATTATTTCCATTTTTGAATCCTTAACAAGTGCCCTTATGTTAGCATAACCCTTAAAATATTTGTAATATGTTGACTAAAATATCATTATATAAACTCTACTCTTCTCATCAACCACACCGACATGCTATCCATTTTTTCTAGCCACCTCTGCCACTGTTCGACAAAGGATCTGTCTCCACTCTTATTTGTTAGGATTTTGTATCAAATTAATCATCAATATCTTACCGCTCAATCATAATTAGGAAGTCTTTATTATTTCTCTTCTCCTTCTTTTGTATAGACCCCATAACTTCGACAGTTGGAAACAAATTGAGTTCTAAGTTTGAGTTTGATAATGTTTTAACTAGTGTTATTAAACTCAGACTGTTACTTGACTCGGTCAAGGTACTAGATTGATGGGTCACTAGTCTAACCAACGGGTCACTGGTCGACCTGAATAAATGCTATGTATTTTATTTGCAAATATTATATTATAGAGATATCCTATATATAATTTACTTATCATAACAACAATAGATTTGTACCGTAGTGTGGTGGTAAAAGTAGCTAAAGCTAATATTTTTTGGCTGCCAGGAAGTAAGCTCTCTCTCTCTCTAATTGTTTTGATTTTCAGTTGGGTGCAGCAGATTATATTGCAGTAGCTGAAAACTATCACACTGTTTTCATATCTGATATTCCGGTGATGAGCATGCGCATCCGTGACAAGGTATTAATTAAAATAGGTTGAGTTGGCCTCAAATGCGTTTATAACTGCCTAATGTATTATATAAAGACAAATTGTGGGTCAAAAACTTGCTTTCTTGCTTTGCGTTTACATTTCTTAAGTTATTCTTCAAATGCAATGCTTGAAATTTTTATTAACCATCCATGACATTACAATTTAATACACTTCTCTTTCTAGACTTCCCTATCTTATTTTGAGCACAAAAACATTTCCTACTTTTCAGGCACGAAGATTTATCACTCTTATTGATGAGTTATACAATCATCATTCTTGCCTATGTTGTTTGGCATCCTCTTCAATTGATGAATTATTTCAAGGAACCGAGGAGGGCACACTTTTTGACTTGGAGAGGTAATTTTGTCTGTTTGTATGAGGTTTATGATGCATGGAGAGCTTTTGGATTTCAAAGTCTAAATGCTTTGGGTCTGCTAAAGTAGTCTGTGATCATTTTATTTACCTTTTTTGTCCCCTCAATGTCAACATATTATTCAGTGGCTGGGAATAGGAGGGTTCATATTGGAAACATTTACATTAAATTCCCAATTCTAGATTGCTTGTTGATATCATTGCGTTTTGAACATTTACATGCAAGTCCCACCTTGACTTTTTCAAATGCGTTTTGAACTTGAAAATAAATTTCAGCCCTGGTGATCCACACTGTACGGTCTGTTTTGTCAAACATGGGCCACTCCATCTTTTAATTGACGTTTTATACTCATCCCAAGGTTCACCTTGTGGTTTTGTTGACCCTAGTTGATATTAGGAACTATCAGCATAAGATGAATCTCCAACTGAAAGGATTTCACACCGTTTTCGTAGTCATTTATTGATTTTTTTTGCAGTCATCATTCCCGATTGTCCTTCAAATAACTACACCGCATGCAATTAAATGATTTCTAAAAATTGTCTTACCATATAACTATCAATGCAATATTAAACAATGCAATAACCAGTACAAAATTGTCCTATCATATTACTAAATTTAGACCTGTTATTTTCTCATTTCTCAGAGTAGCTGAGCCACATTTTAGTCTTGTTTTCTGCATGATCCAGAAGCTAGCCCGCGTTTGGAGTTTGGGCTCTACTTGTAAAGGATTATTATCCTTGCTCACCACCCATTCTCCAACTCTCCAATAACAGATACACCGTTATTGATTCATTCTTCAATTCTCCATTCCTGTCTCTTCTGCATTCTATTTCTCTTGCATTTTTGCTTGCTCTAAGGATTCTGTAAACTCTAGAACCCTGAAAGACCATGTAATATATAGTTATTTACTGAAGTCCATGTAATCCTGCAACAACTTTATATCTGACCGAAGTACCAAACAAGAAATCACACATTGCTTGGCAAGAAGGGAGGGTTTTTGCTCAGTGTACCAGAGAATAGATTTATGTTAGGTTACTGTTTTTTTTTATGCATAGTTAGGTTGCATAGAGCCCAAGATTTTGTAAAAGTGGTTTTACTGATTGAATTGAGAAGTTGGAGACCATATACCCTAATATGAAGGTACATTTCCAATGTGTTTCCAAACATGGCATAGAATGTAGGCTGACATAAAAATAAAAATTTGTACTAATAATTACTAGTACTTTGCATATGTTCTGTACTTTGGACCAACATTCTTTTTATTGTAAGAAGGTTCTATGATGTATTAACCAACACTGAATATCAGATTTCCTTTTGATGAAAATTTAGTGGTCTTATAATTAAATGATTCATCAGTAACTGAACATCCTCACTCTTGTTTTGGTTCCAGTTTCCAGTTTGAAACAGAGGCTGAAGGCGGGAAGCTTCGCCGCGATGTCTTAGCAGAAGGCAATGTGGGCACAGGAGGTACCCCTGTCGGCATCACATCCATACTATCTGGTCAGGAAGAGCTGTTCACTTTTCAGAGAGCTGTGAGTAGTGACAATTTCTGAACTTTAGTTGTGCAACAATAGTTACAAAACCATTTATAACATTATGCTGAAATGGTTCGCTGTAGTATTTCTTTTTCCTCGCTGCAAGTGCTGTAGTTGCATTTCTTAATGAATTTCCTTGATTTATTTCCCGTTTATGTTTCCTGCCTGGCGGCGAGTTTAACATATACTAGATTCTCATATTTCACGATAAATGGTGCTGAACATCCCCTCAAAAAAAGAAAAATGGTGCTGAACATATAATATTAGAACATGTGCTGCTGATTAATTTCTAATGCAATTCCCCTCAAAGTTTCTAATGCAATTTATCTTGTAAACGAAACTTCTGACAGACTAGTCAATTTTCAATGTGTTGTATCTGTGTTTTAAATTCTTTATATTGCTCTGGAACTTTGAAAGATCTACGAGGAAGAAAATATTAACATTGATTTTTCATTATAGGTGTCGCGCCTGATTGAAATGCAAACTCCATTATACTTGGATGGAGTCAGTAATGTCCACCCTTATTTTCAGAGGCAACATAAAACATTCCAAAATAATTGTGACAACTTACTGTCTGAGTCATCATCAATTTGAAAGTAAGTTTTGTTATTCTGCTACGAAAAGAATTTTCTGACGCCATACCCTTTGTGTAGATATTCAGGCAATAATTTAGTTATTATCAGCAATAAGCACAAGTATACAAGTGATCAAGTTAGTTTTTTCTTACAGTACTACTGATTGTTTATTTCTTACAGTATCCTAAATAACGCAGCAATGCATGATAAATTGTACTTATGAAAAGGTTCTTAATGTACAAATGCTGAAAGATTCATTCTTATCTGAGTTGCTGTTAGCTGTTATGATTGCTAAAGTTAAACAATAATTCCCGTGACTTGTCAAACGGACTGTAATTTGCAGATATATATTTTAAAGACAAGCAAAAAGGAATTAATGAATTGTTAATGGAAAACAAAACAAGTGATGCCTACAGAAAACATACAGTTGTATCACATAGTATTATATTGTTCCCATTTATACTTTGTACTGCCACTTTCTTCTCTCTATGGTGATTGGCTAAGATTGTGATAAGTTGGAAAATGGAACAGCAAGCTAGTTTAGATTGTGATAAGTTGGAAAATGGAACAGTAAGCTAGTTTAAAAACAGAAATCAAATCTTGAGATTCTGGTTCTTCACCACAATGACAATTATCAATCAATAATTTTTTTGTAATGTTGACTGTAAGATTTTGTTGTCAAAAAAGTTGTTTGATTGAGGTCAAATTACTAATGTAGTTAAACTACCGGCGGTTGGTCTAATGGTGAAGGTTTGAGACTTAGGAGTGTACTTCTCTCTAGATCTCATGTTCGAATTTCTCGGGTGCCAACATATCATGTGTGAGTTGGTCCTTGACCGGATACCTAGTTAAAAGAAAAACTAATTATTGACCTATTTCAAAGTACAACAATGATGTTTCTAGTTAACAATCGATCTATTTTCATGGTAGAAATAGTAGAAAAGGAAAACTAATTATTATTCAAAACCGAAGGCAGAGTTTAGAGAAGTTTATCTTTTTACTACTAGATCGAATCCTTATAGTTAACGAAACATTTTTAATAAAAACAACGCATCCATTGTATTCATATTCCCACACTATCTTTATATTTTGACTAGAGGAAACAGGGGCATTACATGCCCGTCAATCCGCATTTTTATGTTGTATTTATATTTTACGTTTTTAAATTTAAATTTTGAAAAAATAGATTGTTATGGAAAAATTTGCAAAAAAAAAAAATATTCAACTAAGAGATAATTTGTTTTCAAATTTCCCATAGTTTAGGCATAGATTTATATTTAAATTTTTTAAAAAATGGATTGCTATTTCTTCTTGAAAACAAACTTATTTGAAAGTCTCCTATGAAATCAAATCAAATTGTAGCAACGAGAATGAATTAGTCAAGGAAACTATTTGTTCTCCTTTAATCATCAATATTTAAATTTATGGTTAATTAAGTTTTTAGTCCCTATAAATATTCACAGTTTTGTTTTTAGTCTCTACAAAATAAAATCACACTTTTTAGTCCCTATAAAATTTTCGATCAGCATTTTTAATCCCTATAAAATTTTTCATCAGCACTTTTAATCTCTGTCAAAATATTTCATCAACAGTTTTGGTCCCGAAAATGCTTAAGGAAAATGTCACATGGACTAAAAAGTGTGATTTTATTTTATAGGGACTAAAAACAAAATTGTGAATATTTATAGGGACTAAAAACTTAATTAACTCTTAAATTGATATAGTTCAATAAATAATAAATACAGTCAAATATTAAATGTTTTAACATTTGCATTTTAATCTACTTTTTCTTTCAAATGTTTTTTTCATAAATTAAATTACTTTTTACTCCCTCCAATCTTACATATAAGAAAATATTATTTTTCTAGTTTTATTAAATAATTAATGTATATGCTTTACGATGTAGACCATATACATTAATTCTTCACTAGATCTAGAAAAATAATTTTTTTTATATATAAGACCCAAGGGGGTATTTTGGTTTAGGGCAGCACCAATACATTTGGTTTAAATTCAAAATGTTCGAGACAATGTTGATATTTTTTTGATAAGCAAGTGAATTAAGGAAGCAGGATACGATAACCCATAACAATTGAGATTTAAAATGTCAACTAGAATATAAAAAAAACCATTAGTTGTAAAATAAATATCAGACCCTACAAGCCAAATCCCAGAAATTAAACTTCAATGCTAAAAGCAGTAAGCCGAGTCAAAAAAAGAAATGTGAAAAGAAGCGCATACTATATGCATTAAGATTTTGGTTATTGAAATTAAAACAGAATCAAAGATTTCATTAAAAAAAACTAATTACTTTCTCTTCTGAACCCAGGTCACAATATAGGGAAAAAATTGATGATTATATTCGGGTGTCATTGACTTTTAATGTTATTGATATATTTAGTGTGGAATATTTTAGATGAAAGAGGATGATGGCTAGTGATTAAAATGAAATATTTAGATGAGAGTGAATGATTGACTAAGAGAGATGAACAAAGACATCAAAAGTCAATAACATTAAAGTAAATCCTAGAGATTGGGAAGTGAAATTTTTTGTAATCGGTGATATTCATGAATAATATCGGCTAAAGGCAATGGAGGATAATTTAGCGGATATCCGTAGATAAAATAAAGAGGTATTTTGTTGCCCACCAATGAATGGAGCCGGATGCAAAGATATCCATAATCGCAGATACATATGTTAGTAAGTTGGTTAATTTAATTAAATTAGAGTGTAGTGTATTCGACCTAAAAGTCATCCGTTAGAGCTCTTTTAAGGTCTTTATCTAAAAGTCTTCGGTTCGAGCTCTTTAAGTGTCTTTAGAATAGGGAAAATGTAAATATTTTTGTAAACGCTTTGAATATGAAAGTCTTCTCTATCTTAAATCTATCTTAGACCGAAGTACCATCCTCACATCCTAAGTTTTCTCTAAATAAAAAAATATGTATGAATGTGGTATATTAATATTTTTTTGGTGTTGAATAAAAATAATTACACATAATTATAGTCAAAGGATCTTAAGAGATACTCTTTCGTTCCTTCTTAAGAGTTGTTTTCTTTGGAAAAAAAAAGTTCTTTTTATTTATAGTTTTCAAATTTTAAAATCGTATTAAAGACTGTTTTGTCAAAAATATCCCTGACTATTAGATATTAAAGTTATTATAAAATAAGTAAATAATACATCGAAGGTAAGAAAATTTATTGAATTTTTTAATATAGCTAAACAATTTTAAAACTACATTCATAATTAAAGTTAAAATAGAAAAAAGACAAATAATTACATCAAAGGAAAGAAAATATATGATTTTTTTAATACATGTAACGACATTCAAGATAGAACGGGGTAGAACCTTATGTTACTTCGATTGAGTTTTGAAACTTCATGGAGCATCAATAAAAGGAGAAGTAGTTCCACGGTGAAGGTGAAAGTGAGAGATCACATCGTAACCCAAGTTACAAGGTTTAAATATTTTGGGTCTATAATACAAAATGACAGAGAAACATATGTAAATCATCGTATTCTAGTTGGGTAGTTGAAATGAAGAATAGCCTTATGTGTTTTATGCGATAACAAATACCACTTAAATTGAAAGGAAAATTATATCTGACAGCAGTCAATCGACGATGTTGTATGATATAGAATGTTAGACGGTTAAGAACCAACACGAAAATTAAGTAAACGTATCGAAGATGAAGATTTTATGTTGGATGAGTGGTAAGACTAGACGATATAAGATTAGAAATGACACTATTAGAGAGAGAGAGAGAGAGAGAGAGAGAGAGAGAGAGAGAGAGAGAGAGAGAGAGAGAGAGAGAGAGTTGGGGTAGCACCTATGGTAGAAAAGAAAATAGGCTTAGATGATTTGTACATGTAGAGAGAAGACTGATAGATGTTGTAGTACGAAGAGTGGATCGGATGGGGGATAATCAAGTTATAAAAAGGTAGAGGAATGTCTAGAAAACTATGAGAGAAACTATTATGAAAGATTTAGATGTTAATGAGTTGGATCAAAATATGGTTTTAGACAAAATTTTATGGCGTAATTTGATCCATGTAGTTGATCTCACTTAGTGGGACAAGACTTCATTGTTGTTACGAGTCTTTATTGATATTCTTAAACATTTTTTTGTATATTTGGTTCCACTTTTAAAAAGTGACAAAATTAATTCGGAACATGTAAAATTGATTCTAATATGCATTGTTGCTTGCAAATAACATTGATTTTGTCTCTTAAATTGATTCTACTTGAAACTAAAATTTATAACTTTTGATCCTAAAACTAATTTTTACAAACAATTTAAAATTTAACTGACATTTACATAAATATATCTACATACAAATCACTTTATTTTCAATTAGAATCAATACACTCAAAATCAATTATTTATCGCAAAAATTAAAAGAAAAAAGATAACTTGATATTTTATAAAGTACCGTAGAAACTAGAAAGAAAAAGATAACCTATATGATTTGGGTGGGTACTTATCACCCGAACCGTTTCTTACTGTTTTGTTCTTCACATATATAAATCCACTCAACTCAACAACACAACACAACACAAACCTCGTTTGAGTCCCTTTTTGTTTCTGAAGATTTAGATTGGTCTGTTGTTTCATTGTTGAGACACAGATTCACCAACCCTTCTCTCTCTCTTCTCTCTCTCTCTCTCTCTCTCTATCTACTCATTCTTCTCCCTTTTCTCTCGCATTCTCCGCCATTTTTTTTTCTTTCTCCAACACCCTTTTTCCAAACCCATCAAAAGGGTTTACTTTATCACATCTTTTGATTAATGGGTTTCAAAGGAATTAACAAAAACAATCCCTTTGATGACAAAAGAAACAATTTTTTCTCAATCTCCAATTTAGGTTCTCAATGGAATAACCATCATGAAGAAGGGTACCCTTATCCTATTGGTGGTTTATTTGCAAGCATGAGTAGTAGTCAAATGGGACCAGGTTTTGGTGCTGCTGGTGGTGGAATTCAACCAAACCCATCTTCAGATTCATCTCCTCAACGGAAGAACAATGGTATGAAAATCCCCTGCACTGAGTTATACGTAAGGTATGTACAATCAGAAGGTAAAGTTAAGATTCTTGGTGTTCCTGATGAAGAAGAAGATGAGGTTCTTGGTGGTGAGAGAAAGAAAAAGGGTGGTCTTAAAAAGTTCAAGATTAAGGTAAAAAACCCATCTTTGAGAAGATTGATTAGTGGGGCTTTTGCTGGGGCTGTTTCTCGTACTGCTGTTGCACCTTTGGAAACTATTAGGACTCATTTGATGGTTGGAACTAGTGGTCATTCTAGTGGTGAGGTTTTCAGTGATATCATGAAGACTGATGGATGGAAAGGGTTGTTTAGAGGCAATTTTGTTAATGTCATTAGGGTTGCACCTAGCAAGGCCATTGAGGTAATTATCATGTTTATGTTTGTTTTTTTGTTTCATACTATGTTGTTGTTGTTGAATGATTTTGTGTTTCACTGTTTTGTTTTCATTTCCTCAGTATGTGTTAATTTTGGTTGTTTATTTTATCTGCGTCATTGAATTACGCCAACATTATGAAGTAATTTGATCCATGTAGCTAACTAGCATACTCCACTTAGCGGGATAAGGCTAGATTGTTTTCGTTGTTGTATTTTATCTGTGTTATCAATTGAGATAGCAGAAATTAGGGGCATGCTCAAATTCTGTCTCGCATCAGTGCTATTGTGCTGCTATAGCCGCTATTTCATACTCTCTCCGTCCCTTAATACTTGACCTTATTACGCATGTCAATGCATAATTTTGAGCTTAAATATCTTGAATAATATATTAGAAAAAATTATGAAAATTTGATATTTTAAAAATACTCATCGAGACAAATCTAACGACATCTTATATGATATTATTTATCTTTGTATATTAGTAGAAAAATATGGTCAAAGTAAGTTAGGTCAAAATTACACATTTTCAAATAGGTCATCTATTGCGTGACGGAGGGTGTAATATTTTGTAATAAATAGCGTATCAGAAAACAATAAAAGATAGCGTATTGTTTAAATTGCGCGCCACTTTTTAACAACACTGTATTTTATTTATTGAAAAATCATTGGCTTGTGTTTTGATATGTCAAGGGATTTGTTTATGTTGACTGGGTTTGTTTTTGCATTTTAGGAGGACCATTCATATTTTCAATGTAAAGAACAAGTGTTTAAGAGATTGAGTCTATGTTTAGGGCAATTATTAGTTAAAATATATGTTTCAAAAACAGGTAACAAATGGTTTCGTAAGTTGAAACGTAGTAATAAATGAAAAGGTTCAGATATAAATAATACAAAATCACTAACAAAAAATTAAACAAAGAAGTCCTTCAATCTCCGTAGATTTATGTGTTAGGTTATAAAATCAGGAATTTCACTTATATTTTATTGACCACAATGCAAATATCACGTTTGGTATGGTATCTAACTTGCTGCCAGATTTGCCTGTCATTTTTAACAATTGAATTATTCATATTCTCCTAACTGAAAAGGACATCAAGTTTGGTAGCTTTGCCCTTCTGATAGAATGATCGTTGTGACATATAGTTAGTTGTATTGCTGCTAAATTTGTTTTATTCATTCGCTTGCGACATATCCCTAAGTCAGTTTTTAATATCTGTAGCAATTTTAGCGTTAACTTTTGTTTGGTTTATGTTGATAAAGAATTTTCATGCGGTAGTTCTTTGTATATGTTTTTTCCTTGTGCTGGTGATTTGGGGCTGTTGGTGGTATGTAAGGATCCTTTGGGGCGCTTTTGAGAGGTCTCTAACTGGATTCTACGAATCAAGAAAATTTTCTTCGATAAAAAGTACATTGGACAATGTTTTTTCTCGTCACTTCCGCACATCTAAAACAAATAAGCTATAAGGTGTACAAGTTGGAAACATTTTTATAAGTAAAGCGGAGTTATATCACTTTTGGCGGTCACAGTTTTTGGTAACTGCTGTTTTGTTTGCGTCTTCTCTTCTTCAATTTTTTCATACTAGGCATGTCACTGGCTGTCCAAGTTAATCCTGTAGATAGAGCTTCTATAATTTGACTCCGTGATAGAATGCTGATTCATGGAACCACGTTCATGATAAGTAATAATAGCCTTCTTTGTTGCCACAGATAGTATTTTTTGTTTTCAGACAAGAAAGTGATGTCAAAACATTTAACATTTATATTGAAAACCAACTTTTAGTTTTTATTAATGCTTCAAATTTTGAAAAGATCTATGATATCTGTCAGACTGTTGTTAAATAGCTGCTATAGCGATGCGGGATTTGAACAAATCGTTATTGCTCACAATAAACTATTTAATCAAAATATTGTCAAATAGCGGCACTATAGCACTGTTATGTAGCAAAATTTGAACAAACTGCAAATTTATGCGATTCACGATTGAACAGCGATGAAGTCTGGTTGCATGTGGTAGTATTTTAACTGTTTTTAGGCATTTTGTTTTGTCTTCGATTAGTAATTTAATAATCCCCATGATCATAGATTTAACTCCAGCATTTTTTTTATGCATCTGAATATATTGCATTTTTTTCTGCAGCTATTTGCTTATGATACAGTTAAGAAGAACCTCTCATCAAAGCCCGGGGAAAAGCCTAAAATCCCAATTTCTCCGTCATTGGTAGCAGGCGCTTGTGCTGGAGTTAGTTCAACTATTGTCACATATCCTCTGGAATTACTCAAGACTAGATTAACTGTCCAGGTATGTACTTGTAAAACAAAACAATCTCACACTTTTTCATATTTATGATTCTGCAAAATTTAAGGTGGATTGGCATTTTTTACAGAGAGGTGTTTATAACGGGCTATTTGACGCGTTCGTGAAAATAATTCGAGAAGAGGGTGCTTCAGAACTTTACAGAGGACTTGCACCTAGCCTTATTGGAGTTATTCCATATTCTGCTACCAATTACTTTGCCTATGACACTTTAAGGAAAGTGTACAAGAAAGTTTTTAAACAAGAGAAGATTGGAAACATCGAAACCCTTTTGATAGGATCCGCGGCCGGTGCTATTTCAAGTACTGCTACTTTCCCGCTTGAAGTGGCTCGTAAGCAAATGCAAGTGGGAGCACTAAGTGGAAGACAAGTTTACAAGAATGTGATTCATGCACTTGCATGCATACTTGAGAAAGAAGGTATCCAAGGTTTGTATAGGGGATTAGGACCAAGCTGCATGAAGTTGGTTCCGGCTGCTGGAATCTCTTTCATGTGCTATGAAGCATGCAAGAGGATATTGGTAGAGGAAGATGATGAAGAAAATAATGAGTAGAATACCATAACTTAGTGCTGATTTTACCCTTTTTTTCCCTCCGAATTTCGTTAAATTATTTTGGATTATTTATGGATTTTTTTGGTCCCCGGATTTACTTTTGAAAAGAAATTGAGAATTGAAGAATAGTTTTGGTTTTTTCTATTCACTTGCTTAGTTGTGCTTACTAATTTCTCATATATTTCTATTGGTTTAGTACCTTATATTGTAAGAAAGCAATTTTCACTTTTTTTTTCCCTTCTCAACACATACAATCTGTACATGTGAGGACAGGAGTAATTTTTTTTTCATCTTTTGATGCAACCTTTTTTTTTCTTCCTTAAGCTCTAAATTATACTTAAATTTTGATGTTATATGATGAGCACAATAAGCACCTGATGATATTTTTGTTCGTATCTATTGAAAAGGTGCAACAACTCTTGCTTTTTTTGACAATATTCAATAACGAGTCAAAATATTGAAGTCTTCAAAATGGTAAGCTCTTCTTTGAAAAATAAAGTAAGTTCTTAATGGGAAGTTATATGACTCTGAAATGAATGTGGACACATTACATGAATGGGGTGGTAAAACTGACGAGTCCACTATAAAAAAGAATTGTTACAAAAACAACAAAAAGAATCATCAATAAGCTAAAATCCAAAATACTGGTCTGTTTGACTTTGTTCATAATCAAAGCAATCTATAGTACCAAGTACCAACTACTACCAAGTACCATGATTCATCCACCATTAAAGAAAACAGTTGGCATAGTATGTTTGGATTGACCAAGAGTTTAGTGAAATCAATTTACTGTAGTTTTAAAGTGCAGTTTTCGTCAAAATCACAATGTATTAGTTCGCTAAATATCAATTTAAATATACACTTATAAATATACATGGGGTAGTTTTTGAGATGGTTGATCGTAATTCTAACAAATTCATCGTGATATTAAACTTAAGACTTATAAATTGTCATATAAAGCCTATGTCTCGGCAACACAATTTAAACTCCATTCTTTTTAGGATGAGTTGCATTTTTTTTTCTTAAATAATCACGAGCTCAAACTCCGATTCTTACATATTTACCTACCAACTCGACCAACGTTTGTGGTGGAAATGAAATTTTTATTCTGGATGTAACATTGGCTTGTAAAAATGGACTTACTGTTCCCTGCCATTGCTTCAAGCATTTAATAGTTTCTAAAATTCTTAATGCCTCAACCATACAACAGCATTGCTGCACTTCCACGCACCCGCGTCAACAAGCATTCTTTATTGACTAACTTTAATATAGATTTGTTGAACCACTAAAATAGAATAATTATCAGCCTGCTGATGTTTGGAATTGAATCCCAAATAAAACTCATTATATTATATATTTGGCATCATTGGTTGAATATTCTTGGTTTATTCTTGCTTTATCGCCGTCTTATATGAGAAGCACAAGTGCACATATATAGTACCAAATACCAAAACATATATAATAAGTTGAACCTTGAGACACTAAATTTACATACAAGTATTTTAAAATTCTAAAGATTTTAGCTACTACTCACTCATGATGGAATTTCTTTTCACATGCGTGTGTAATCATTTAGCACCTATCTAAATATTTATTAATGTATTTAGGAAATAGTATTGTAATGTGATATTACAGTGAAATATAGTTTAATGGATGTTAGAATTATTTTTACACTCTTAGTGCATAGCTGTTGAACTCAATTATTAACACTTCAACAATACTTTGTGGTTAAGCCAAACAATTGGCTTAAATGTTTAATGAGTTACACCAATAGGCAAATTGTTTGAGAAAATCCAAATAATTTTTAGATGGAACAATTATTAGTTATACTATAGTTATTTAAACTCTTTTACCCTAAAAACTAAGGGGTTAACACTAAAAAAGACTCTACGTTGTTTTGGATTTTCCTTTGTCACTCTTATAATGTACGTTGTTTTTGAGTTTATAAACTCAGTTTGCTTGTTGGTGCTTCCAAGATTCCAAATAGTGTCAATTTTAATTTGCTCGTGTGTAATATTACGAGAATGGTAAATGTTTTACTTCTATGTAGGGTTACCTTAGACATAAGACAATTCAAATCTTCGCTTTAGGCCTCCAAAAAGATAAAAAAAAAAAAACTATAATTAAAAAAAAAGATAATTGTATTAAAAAGAAAATGCTAATAAATATTCTTATAACGTTGTTTACGAAACAACAATAAGCAATTTTTGTATTGAAAATGATGTGATTTTTGTTATAAACAATGTTATAAGGATATTTATTGAAAAGGAGTAGCGTCTGTGTTTGTTTATTGAAAATCATTTGATTTATGCTTTCAAGACAAATTTCCCTTTTATGCATTTCTTAAACAATATTCTTATTTAGGAGCATGACCTTTGTTTCAGAGTCCTTTAAGACCTCAAAAAAAAAATGTTTATTGTTATTATCAGGGTATTTCTAACTTATGCCTTAAGATGATATGTTAAAGAATTCAAGATAGAGTCCATGTGAGATTGATTCAGTTGAGAGAGATATTGTATATTATATGATCGGGGTTTGAAATCCAGACATCCTATTTATTCACCTTTAAGAGGTGAATTTATAGCCATTAAGCCACTTGGAAAAAACAAAAAGAATCCAAAATGCACCAATCAAATGCACCCCACTTTTTAATCAAATGCACCATAAGCTTGATAAGTGGTAAAAGTAAACCATCCAAACAATAAGGAATTCTGCTCTTTATCCAACACGTTTTGCTCATTTCCAACTGAAATTTTAAATTACCCCTATGTGAGTTAACTCACGCAGGGGTATTTTTGAAATTTTAGTTGGGAGCGAGCAAAAAGTGTTGGGTAAAGAGCAGAATTGAACAATAAGAGGTGTGGGGAGTGACAAAATTGAAAATTCAAGGGTATGCGAGAAATTATAAAA
>Ga0228711_1000301_pt1 | contig 54657 bp, 17 predicted proteins | sample MedpolnodulmetaG_2_FD_177996 | JGI IMG/M metagenome (GOLD analysis project Ga0228711, IMG submission 177996) | Root nodule microbial communities from Medicago polymorpha collected in Santa Monica, California, United States - brown nodules | ecosystem: Host-associated > Plants > Roots > Nodule... | reverse complement strand
TATCTTATCTCTTAACTATTAGGAAGCAATTATGTTGTATTTGTATCTATATATAGTGTTTTACGTGTAACAAGAGAGGTAAGAAATTTACTTAGAACAAAAATTTAAGTATTACTCTATTTTCTTAGGAAACCTATTTCTTTTTAAATTGGAATGATCAACTCTATTATTCATCCTATCTTATATTCCATGAGAGACTTAACATTTGAAAAGGAAAGGAATGATGAAAAAGGTGTATTAAACTGTACAGTTGAGCCTTTTAATGAAGAATGAGTGAATGACTATAACATTCTTCTTTATTTCCTTCTCAAAATTGATCAAATAGGGACCCATTAGCATTTCAAGTTACCGACCAAGGCTGGTCATTTGGTGTGATTGTGTTAAATCAAGTGGGGGGACCTTAGCCATATAATTTTGGCTTCTTGTCCCCAAAGCAAAGCCTTTGGATTTTGTAACCATCTTCATTCTCTTTTCCATCATTCCAAGCTTTGCCTCTCTTGCATCGAGATTTTACACATTTTTCACCTACCAAAAAATCATATCAAATCAATAAATTAGTCGACTTTCAAGGTGATCATGTTCCTATTATTGTACTTCCATTAACCACTAACTCACACGTTGTTATAAATTATCAGCAAAATTTTGCTTAAAAAAGTTACCAGCTAAATTTTGCCTTATTTAGTTGAGGTAAAATAACATAGAGAATCTTCAAGTGTTAAATATAGAGTTTTTCTAACCGGTGTGCAATGGTTAATGAATTTATAAATAGAAAATTTGTCTTGAAAATATAAATTTTCACTGTTTTAATTAAATAATAGTTACAATCCTCCTTACATATATAGAACATGTCGTTCTTGTTAAAAAAACAACAACATTATCATTCTTGACAACAACATTTAAAATATAGAACATCTCATTTTTAAAAGTTAAACGATATTTAATAGGAAAATATGTTCGATTTTTAATATAATAGAAACCGGTTTCTAAGACATGAACAAAAGTAAAAATACAATGCATAATTTGATTTCATTGTTTTTCGGTCAATTACAACTAAGGATCATTTCTAGTTTACTACTCTATTGTGGATGCTCTTAAAAAACTTGTATCGTTTTTTCCCTGAAATAATATAGCCGATCACTTTTTTCAATCTATTGATCAAAACTTTTAATAAGACTTTGTACAAGCATATCCTATCAAGATATCAGCCTAAAATTTGATATTTTCACGAAAAAAATTCTTTGTTGAAATCAACACTACAAATAAACAATTTTCCCTTCCTTCAAAAAACAAAATTAACAATTTTCCCTTTGATCATCCTGCCATTTGCTTGGAATTCAACCATTACCCTAAAAAAGTCATATTTAATGGCTTTCACAAACCCAAAGTTCACTTCATTAAGATTAAGATGCAAACTATCTGGACTATCACACTCCTATAGACTATAGTGCCTATGTACTTCCTCTAATTTCAAGTTAAATCAAAATAAATAGTGAGTAATGATTGATCTAGGATGAACACAAAAATGCAAGTCAAAATACCTTCTTGCAATTTTCTCACCTTAACTAGCATAGCATGTATTCAACAAAGTACAAAAAGCCTTGTCCCCCTTCCCTTTCTAAATTACTAAACCATCCTTGTCACCTACGTGCCTCTTTTCCAAACATAAAATGGAAGTGTCATTACTCATTATTAGTGTGATTTGCAATGTTCTCATTTCTTGTGGGTCTTGGTTTAATTTCAATTCTAGACCGGTAAAAATTTAGTTGAATTGATTTTAACTTCAAAATTGATTATACTTAAGCTAAAATTTATAGCTTTTAATTCTAAAATTTATTTTTACACAAAAAAATTATAATTAAACTCACTTTTATACACATGTATTTTCCCTAACATCACAGTACACTGAAGATTTAATTTCTTTAAAAAAAAAAACCAAATATACACTTGGTTTTCATGAGAGTTTCTTCTTTTTTTCCTTTTTGTATTTTAATAATTTTTTTAATATTATAAATAATTTATTTTTATTTTTATTTATTCTTCATTCTTTCTTTCTTCTTCTTCTTTTTTGACTACTTTGTACTTTTTACAGACTTCGATTTTCTCTCTCTCGAAATTCTCTCTCTCCACCATCACCGCTTCGGAGACATCGCCGGAACCCGCATTTCTCGCCGGAAATTCTCATCCACTTCCTTCAAAGCAAACCGCTCCGACCAAGTCTCGGAGAACCGGGTGGGTTTTTTTCGGTTTCTTCACCCGGTCCAAGTTGGTGCATGAGTTGAAAAAACAGCGTCTTTGACTTGGAATTGTGAATGAGATTAATGGGCTTGTATTTTTCGTGAAGAGTAGAGTAACAGATCGAATAAAAATTGAGTTTTGATTTTTCATTTGAAGTTTTATCATGTACGGAACTCTAAGAAGTGATCGCAGTAGAGGATGGTGGAGTTTCGGTGAATCTCTTACATTGAATGGCAGATCTTGTTGATCACAGGAATGCAGACCGTCACATTCACCAGGTGGGTTGCTAGTTTTATGTTAAAGTTTTGATTTTTTATTTGAATTTTCATTATTTGTTTTATGTTTATGGTGAAATTTAGTAGCTGGTTTTGTTGTTTTTGGGTTGTTAAGAATGTTATGATTATTATGATCAAGTGATTTGTGTGTGTCAGTGTTTTCTTGTTTGTACTAATTGGGAAATTTGATGGAAGTTAGAACATGGGAGTGAAGACATAGAAAGCAAGTTTTTTTATGTTTTTGTTTTGGGACACCAAAATTAGGATATGAATTTTGATTAAAAATATCATATTTGTGAAGTGGGGATTTTGATTTTGACCCTTTTAAAGAGGCGCAGTTGATCATACGGAGAAAATTCGGTTGGGACGGGAGAACACACATTGTGTGCCAGTGCCCCACATGCTCCTTAGCAGAGATCAATCACTGCTAAAAGGCGTTGTAAACTTCGCGCTAATAACATATAACCCAAAAAAATAAAAGATGTGCAGTTGATTGAATGAGGTGTAGTTGGTCAAATGAATTTATCAATGGCATTGGAATGGGATGTCCCAAAATGGAAAATTAGGGCATGTTTATTGTTACTATTACTATTTGATGGAAACCATGATGTTGGTGCGAAGTATGCCCTAACTTTGCCAATGACTCATCTCTGTTAGGGGACCTGCCTGACCACCTTTAGTGGGTTCTCTCCTCCCTTCCACAAGTTTCAACCCCCGAGACCTTGCAGGATCTTAGTCCTGTTCCACTTGGACCAACTAATGTTGGTATAGGGCATATTTATCTGTGTTTGAATGTTACCGACTTGGTTTAAGTTGTTAACAGCCAAGCCAACTTTGTATGAAGGTAGATTTCTTTTGATGCTTCCTTTAAATGCTAAGATTTTAATAGTGCAGCACTTCATGGTTTATAAAAATGTTTTGGATCCTTTGGTATAGCACAAGGATGTTATACCATCAATCAGTTGTGTTGCACTTGCTGTAATAACTAGATGGAAGCTGACTGAGTTAGCATTCCTCAAGTGAAATTGAGAGCCTGCTATTAATGTTGATTTTTTTGGGCGATAATGATTGGGTTCCCAAGAAATATCTTTGGCCTTCACATCATTTTCCAACCTCTATGTTTGTTGTTGTTATTTATTATTATATTAATATTTATTTGTCCATTTAATCTCTCATATAGTTTACTGTGCACTATATTTGTTACGCAGGCTCTGATTTCTTTGAAAAAGGGTGCTCAATTACTTAAATATGGTCGTAAAGGAAAGCCGAAGTTTTGTCCATTTAGACTTTCCAAGGTATGTTAAGGGAAATCTTTTTCAGGAATTTTTTTGTGGATTCTCTATATCTCTCGTGTATCTTGTCTAATTAAGGATAGTTTCTTTTTCATGTTACCAGATTATTATTTTTTTTGACTCAATGTTAGCAGATGTTATACATATTTATTCTATGGAAAGCTTTTAAATATTTTAATGCTTTTACCTGCTGTTTAATTACATAGTAAATATAATAATTTTATGTATATGGCTTAGCTGAAATGTACTACTTAAAACCTTTCAAAAAAACAAAGCTACATATGGTATTTTTTATTTTTTTTGAATTTATTTAATGATAACGACCATTGATGGATGTAGATGTCCTCACGTAGTACGTTAAGTTTATTGTTGTACTGAATTACTAATGATATCAAATGCAATCAAGTTTGATTTCTGCCAGTGGACCATTCCATCTTCTGTAGGATTAAAGTTTGTCATACTGTGTGTCCTTTGTTCTTCCAAGTCCTTTATTTCATCAATTGTGAATGGCTATTAAGTTGTGATCGCTTAGTAACTTTGACATATTGACAGTACAACCGACTCCCAATTTTTTCAGTGCCATCTCATTTCCTTTTTTTTATTTGGATACAATCTATCCGTGTTTATTACATTGAAATTCGCAAACACTTTATGCATTTTAATGTTACTAATATGGCATATATAAAGTACGCTTCTTGGTCTTGACCAAAAAAAAAAGTATGCTTCTTGATCAAAATTATTAAACAACAATAAAATATTTTCCCATTAGATGGGTCAACTACATAAGTCAAGCATTGCCTTAATATTTTGTCATGAAAGGTATTTACAAATACAACAATGACAATGGTCGAGTAGTTTCTCACTGGGGTTGACTACGTAGATCTATCAATGCCATAAAGTCCTATATCATGTACTAGGTCTAGCGATTGACCATTTGCCTCTAAATATCTCTTGATTTTTTGACCTATAGTTTTTCTTAGTCACTCTCTAATTATTGGGCAATCCTCAATATGATAACCCTTCTCATCTCTGCACCACTAAGTTTGCTTTTTGGTTGTCTTTTGATCGCCTCAGTTCTATATAACACACTAGGTCTTATAGCTACCTGGTATAAACTTCTTTAAACTTGGTCGGTACTTTTCTATCACGTAATTCTACATCTCTCTCATATTTAGGTGGAGGTCACATGTTTCTAAAGCTTGTCTCCATATGTCTAACATCTCATTTATTTATTCTCAGACCCAACTCGAACTATATTCCACAAAAAGCATACACTGTCCCATAGTTTCATGTACATTGTTTAGCAAACCCATCCTGTACCAAGATAGAAAGGGAACTTGAGAAAGGTTCAAAGATGACCCTTAGTGCACACCCATAGTTATTGGGAAATCTTCTGTATTTTTTACATTGTAATTTTACATTAGTCGTTGTCTCCTCACATATGATCTTTGATTGCTCTAAACCCTAAACCTGATTTTTTTATAAAGCCTTTCGTATACACTTTTTCCCAATCACGAAAAATCATCTGTATGCCTTTTTAATCTCTTTGACATCTCTTCATCAATGCTTCTAGCTAGTATATATTTTCTATGGCACAAGTATCTTGTTTTAATCTCCGCTCAGTTATTTGTGCTCAAAACTTCCTAGTACGACTTGTGAGTTTATCCCTGTTTTAATTTGTGCAACTTTGTCTCTTGGATAAAACCAATACTTCCTCAAATCTCGAGTTAGTACATGGGTTTCTCTGGTTCATCTCTGCTCTTTGGTGGACAGATGCAGGGCACTGTTTATTATTACTATTGTTGGAAAGTATCATGTATTTTGTATAAAATTAAATTCTTATTTTCTTGTTTGCTCTTGTATGATTTCCTCTTTTATGAAATTTCTTAGATGAATATGTAAACTTTCTGTTCAGGGTTTCCTCAAGCAATTCAATAATGTAATTTTCCCATATTAAGAACTATTTCTACTCAATGTTGTGGGATTTAGCATAGATTTTTCAGTATCTTGAGTAATGGGCCCTAAAGTTTGCAAGGTATGATGCTATTTATTGGTTTGATTCCACATTTGGGTTTAGTACGATCTGTTGAGGCTTCACAGTGATAAATGTTCAATTTGGGGGAAAAAATTAAAGAATTAAAATCTTTTTAGATATGGGTTGGATTTACTGATTTGCTTTGCAAGGCATAATTTTCTCCATTTGGTGCTTAACTAGCAGTGACTTGAACTTGTGCTTCTTTATCTGATGTATCTTTTGACAGTCTTATTCACGAATACGAACTTATGTTTCTGTTGCTCCCTTGGTTGTTGTCGTATATAAACTTCACAATCATGTATAAGTAGGCTTTTGTTTTGACACCTTCGAGTTATTTCTAACTGTATTCACTGGACTATCTGAAAACCGCAGGATGAGTTGTCATTAATCTGGTTTTCAAGTAGCGAAGAAAGAAGTCTGAAACTATCTTCTGTCTCGAAAATTATTCCTGGACAAAGAACTGTGAGATTTCTACAATACTATTTTATATCATACTACTAATACTAATACCTTTTGTTAGTGAATTAGAAAATTTCAATAAACTGTTTCGTATATGTTATTTGATTATTGCGTCAAAAAAAGATATCTTATTTGATTATTTTTCCTAATCCTCTGACAGGCTGTTTTCCAGCGATTTCCGCGTCCTGAGAAGGATTATTTATCCTTTTCACTTATTTATAACCACGGGAAGCGATCCCTTGATTTGGTTGGTACTTAAGTATAAAAATCCATCAATAACAACGTCTTATTTTGTACCTATTTTCTGAATTTTCCACCATTACACATATATTTTTTTGGTCATTTTTCAGATTTGCAAGGATAAAGTTGAGGCAGAAGTGTGGATTGCTGGTCTCGGGGCATTGATATCTTCTGGTCAAGGTGGGCGGTCCAAAATTGATGGATGGTGTGATGGAGGCCTGTATCTTGATGTAAAATCACCTACTTGTTGCCTTTGTAATTCGTTTATTTTGCTTGTATTTTGTTTCTTGTACTACGATGTATTGATGGGAAAAGATGATAGATCTTACTCTTGAGCCAGTGGCATGTTTTATTATTTTCCCTGAAATGAATATTTTGGTTGAATCACAATTGAGAAAACTTGTCGTGTTTTGCTTCATTGTAAGAGTAATTATTAGTTTCCTCTGAAGAAATAGTTGGTTTTGGCATTTTCCTACCTTAAATTTTCTATGAGGATGTCCTTTATTGGTAAAGTTATAGACTGATTTTATTATAGCTTCTCCAAAGTTCCTCTACTTTTCCTTATGCCATCATGCTGTGTGCTTGTTTGAATGATAAAACATGTGGAATGTTGCTTATAGTTCTTTCTGGCTCAATTATTTTCAGGATGGTAAAAATTTGACTTCAAACAGTCCTAGTGAAAGTTCAGTTCGTGCTTCTCAAGACATCAGTTCTCCCGACGTTTCTGCTAGCATACCAATCGTTTCTCCGAAGTCCTTTAATCCTGAAAATACCGTAAATTTTGAAAAGTCGCATGCACCAGCAAACTCACCAAATATGCAAGTGAAAGGATCTAGTTCAGATGTTTTTCGTGTTAGTGTTTCAAGTGCCCCCAGCACGTCCAGTCATGGGTCTGCACCGGATGATTATGATGCTCTTGGGGATGTATACATATGGGGGGAGGTTATCTCTGAGAATGTTGTAAAAGTTGTAGCTGATAAAAATGTCAGTTATTGTAGCCCGAGAACTGACATTCTCCTCCCGAAGCCACTCGAATCCAATGTGGTTTTAGATGTACTTCAAATAGCATGCGGTGTTAAACATGCTGCTCTAGTCACAAGGCAAGGTGAAATGTTTACATGGGGTGAAGAATCTGGTGGACGTCTTGGCCATGGTGTTGGGAAGAATGTGGTTCAACCTTGTCTAGTTGAAGCACTGGCTTCTTCAACTGTTGATTTTGTCGCTTGTGGTGAGTTCCATACCTGTGCTGTTACAATGGCCGGGGAAATATATACATGGGGTGACGGCACTCACAATGCTGGACTTCTTGGTCATGGAACCGATGTTAGTCATTGGATACCGAAGAGAATCGCAGGTCCACTAGAGGGGCTTCAGGTGGCCTTTGTCACTTGCGGTCCATGGCATACAGCCTTGATAACTTCAACTGGGCAGCTCTTTACATTTGGTGATGGAACATTCGGGGTCCTCGGTCATGGAGATAGAGAAAATATTTCATATCCTAGAGAAGTAGAATCCTTATCTGGGTTGAGGACAGTATCTGTTGCATGTGGAGTGTGGCATACTGCAGCGATTGTAGAGGTCATTGTGACACAATCCAGTGCAAGTATATCTTCGGGTAAATTGTTTACTTGGGGAGATGGAGATAAGAATCGCCTAGGACACGGAGACAAGGACGCCAGGCTCGAACCAACCTGTATATCTGCTCTTATCGATTACAATTTTCATAGAATTGCTTGTGGGCACAGTTTGACGGTAGGCCTGACAACGTCTGGACGTGTTTTTACAATGGGTAGCACTGTTTACGGCCAGCTCGGGAATCCCCAGTCTGATGGAAAGCTTCCCTGTTTGGTTGAAGACAAGCTTGCTGGAGAATGCGTTGAAGAAATTGCATGTGGCGCTTATCATGTTACTGTTTTAACGTCCAGGAATGAAGTTTATACTTGGGGGAAAGGTGCAAATGGAAGATTGGGTCATGGAGACGTTGAAGATCGAAAAACACCAACTTTGGTTGAAGCCTTGAAGGATAGACATGTGAAATATATTGCATGTGGTTCAAATTACTCAGCTGCTATATGCCTACATAAGTGGGTATCTGGTGCCGAGCAGTCTCAGTGCTCTACCTGTAGACAAGCGTTTGGATTCACTAGAAAGCGTCACAACTGTTATAATTGTGGACTTGTGCACTGCCATTCATGCAGTTCAAGGAAAGCATTAAGAGCAGCCCTTGCTCCTAATCCTGGGAAGCTGTATCGTGTTTGTGATACTTGTTATGTAAAATTGATCAAGGTTGCAGAATCTAGCATTAACAACCGGAGGAATGCAATGCCACGTTTTCCAGGTGAAAACAAGGACAGACTAGAAAAGTCTGAGCTAAGATTGTCAAAGCCAGCCGTGCCTTCGAATATGGATTTGATAAAGCAGTTAGATAGTAAGGCAGCCAAACAAGGGAAAAAGGCTGACATGTTCTCTCTGGTTCACACCACACAAACTCCATCTTTGCTACAGCTGAAAGATGTTGTCTTGTCTACTGCTATGGACCTGAAACGCACTGTCCCAAGACCTGTTCTTACGCCATCTGGAGTGAGTTCCAGGTCCGTGTCACCTTTCTCTAGAAGATCGAGCCCCCCTCGTTCAGCTACGCCCATTCCGACAACCTCCGGGCTTGCCTTCTCAAAAAGCATTACTGATAGTTTGAAGAAAACAAACGATCTTTTGAATCAAGAAGTGTTGAAGTTGCGTTCTCAGGTATATTATACTTCCCTCATTTCCGTCGTGTCGATCAAACTGCAGAATTTTTCGTCCATTGTAAATTTCTTCTCTGTAATGTTTGAGTCTGGCACATACTGACACCATGTCTAACATGTGCACTGTTGCACGAAACACACACACACACACACACATATATATAGGGGATGTATCAAGTGAGAGGAGTATCTATTGTGAGATGAGAGGACTCATTAATAGCCATTAGATCAAATTGTACGGGTCAGATTAAAAGCTCCATATTAAATTAATTACACACGATTCATCTTTACTAGTTACCCCTTCTCCTTCCTCCTTCTCTATCAGTTTTCTCGTGTATTCTCTCTCTCAAACTCCTTTGCTCAGACCCAACTCGTTGTACTACTTATACACAGTAGTAGTTAACTCTACCAGCGATTTAATAAGAATTATTTTCGATGGCCTTTTAGATTTAATTTGTTGTGCCGAATTCATTTTTTCTTCTCTTCAACTGCATAGCTCAACTTTTTACAGTTTTTCTTCAATCGGTTTAATAAAAGAATTATTTTAATGGTCTTCTAGATTCATATGTTAGGTTTTAAAGGGTTGTGCTAATTTTAATTTCACCCACAGTTGGTAGTGGTTCTATCGCTCAAGGATGCATCCATGGTAATATGAAGGAGACACGGAAAGTAGAAAAAAATCATGTATAATTAATTTAATATGGAGCTTTTAATCTGACCCGCACAATTAGATCTAATGGCTATTAATGAGTCCTCTCATCTCTCACAATAGATACTCCTTTCACTTGATACATCCATGGTAGTGATTCTAGAATTACACCAAATTATAGCCCTCCATTTTATTTTGATCTGATGGTTGTGGTTAATTATTAATCCATTTCATGTGAGGACTACTTCTTTTGACTCAATTGTTCTTTATCATCCATCACTTTCCCTGTTGGTATGTTATTTTGTAAAATTTGGCTTACCCTCATGAAATTTAATTTATAGGGGGTTTATTTCTTGAATCTATGTATTGCACAGTTGAAATAGTATGTTTCATTCATTCCCTTTATTAATATCAATGCTATCATGTGTTTTTGTCCATAGAAGTAACAATATGAAAAAACAATCCAGGGAATAAAATTTCAAAAAAGAGCAAAACAAGAATATCTGATCTCAGTGTTAATCGAGAATAAGGATGTGTCACTCACCAGAAAAGTTAATCTCGATGATACGATGATTAAGAATAAAATTTCCCCTTTCAAGAAAAAATATTCAATTCAAAACTCAAATTCTTAAATCGATTTTCTCACTATCTAAATTCGATCGGAGTGTTTGTATCCATGGCAGAAGAATTATACTTCCCAATAATTAATTGTGTTTATGAAAAATAAATATTTAGTGGATCCGAAAAAGGAAATTGTTAATGTGAAAATGATGAAGGAATATGAGGTTACTTGATCATTAATAAGACTTCAATTTAGTCCATTAGATTAAATAAAACGAAGAATAGAGATGTGGAGTAACTCTTTAAAGTTACTCTTGGAGTCAATATACCCCTCCTCATATATATATATATATACCTAATTTGGTATCTAAAGAAATCTAACACAATTCTCATTAGGTTGAGACCCTGAGACAGAGATGTGAGCTGCAAGAGTTAGAGCTTAAAAAGTCAGCAAAAAAGACTCAAGAAGCTATGGTACTGGCTACTGAGGAATCTGCCAAATCCAAGGCTGCAAAAGAAGTTATTAAGTCACTTACGGCACAGGTTAATTTTTTTGGTTAATTTATTTCTCTTGGAACTGTATGTATTTTGAAGGATTATTTTCATGTAATTTGAAAGATAAATATGTGGTTTTTAATTGACATATCACATTGTTTTTTCAGCTCAAAGATCTGGCTGAGAGGCTTCCTCCTGGTGCATATGATACTGATAACATCAGACCAGGGAACCTGCCTAACGGTTTCGTCGAGTCAAATGGCATCCACCATCCAGACTCAAACGGCGAGCAGGGCCACACAAGGGCAGAGTCGATCAGCGGCTCCAGCTTGGCTTCTTTAGGCCTTGAATCTTCTCTGATGAATAGAACTGAGAGGAATTCAACTGGAAGCTATGCAACTAATCTTTACCAGCAAAGCCGAGCATCTGTGACCTCTAATGGGACAGATGATTACCGAGATGACAGATTGCCAAATGGTGGCAGTATGATTCAGGCAACCAACAGTAGTGTGTCGGATACTTTTGATGGTAGGAATTCTGGGAATTTCCGTGATGATGAGAGTGGTTCCAGATCAAGGAATGATGTCTTGGCTACTAATAGTAATCAAGTTGAGGCAGAATGGATTGAACAGTATGAACCTGGTGTCTATATAACTCTGGTTGCCATGCGTGATGGAACAAGAGATCTGCGGAGAGTGCGTTTCAGGTAATAAAAGAAATCTCCAACATTTCTAGATTATATTTATCTGCTTCTATACTCATATATGTGACTGCTAATTGTTGATAGCTTTCAATAGTTTACCATTTATAATTGTCAGTGTGATGGTTGGGATTTAGTAGGTTAAAAAAGATTGGAGTTTAAAAGATTATTACAATCATTGGTTCATTTCTTTTTAAGTAATAACCCTATTTCTTATGCCAGCAATGGATGTTGGTACTACCTTCGTTCCTAAATAGGAGCTCATTGACTAAATCATTGGAATTAAGACAATTAATAGTAATATTAAATATGTTAGCAATTTGTATTATTTTCCTAGTTTAGCCTTGATGTGGGAGAATAAATGTATCTTTCCCACAATAATATTTACTGTTTACCTGTTGGTTACAAAAAATAAAAAAAAAAGGGTAAAGTAATTAGGGGTATTATAGTAGAGAAATAATTAATGCAGTTGAAAATTTAAATGAAGTCCTATAAAAAGGGGTAAGAAAATTTCTCAAAGAGATCCTATATCTAGGGACAGAATGATAAGCACCCAGACACTTGGAAAATCCTCCCTTAAAAGATGTTTTTCAAGAGAGAGGAATTAAACCACTTTAGTACTTCATTGAGCATCTCATATTACACGATGTTAGAGTCATTTGATAATGTCCTAGCCTCTATCACTCAATACATGATTATTGTTGCTTTAAACTAAGATTTCTAAATTATCTTGCACTTGTCATCTTGCATGTTTGATGTATTTGGTGGTAAACATATATGCAGCCGGAGAAGATTTGGTGAGAATCAAGCAGAGACTTGGTGGTCAGAGAATCGCGATAGGGTATATGAAAGGTACAATGTTCGGAGCTCAGACAAGTCGTCGAGCCAGGCATCGCATAGGGCAGAGAGCGCTGCTGGTTCACCTATTCTATAATAGTTTTAGGAAAATAGATGGAGGAAAGTTCTCCTTTTAGACACATTTTATTGCAATGAATATAATTGTAGGAAATCAATATGAAGGAACCAGGCACATTTTATTATCTATCATTTTTCTCTTCAACCTTTTTTTAAAAATTTCTCTTTAAGTTAAGTGTCTTACATTTTGTTTAGGCTGGTCCCCTTTACATATATGTTGTATTCTGTAGTGTATATAAAATCATGGATATAACTTTACTATTTTCTTGGTTCTTTTTTTTTTCCCCTCTGTTGCGCTTTGTTTTATTATCACTGTGTATATTGTATACATCATGCATAAAATGTACTTGTGATATCTTTTGTAAATTATTATTTAATTGAAATTTCTCATCTTATTTGGGTAATATTTTTTAAGGGGGAGAGAAGAGTGAGGAGTACCCATGATTAATATATTTTGGTTTTGATAGTAATCTAAAGAGAAACATAATTATTTATAAAGAAAGATAATTTGAAGAATTTGAAAAGGTCTTGCAAATTTATCCAAAAAAATTCTCCAATACATTTTCTAAGTTTCTCCATATTATATAGGATTTTAGTTTTATGGAGAAAATAAGTCTGTAATTTGGAGAAAATAAGTCCTGTTAGGAGGTTCTACATTGAGTTATTTTTATTTTTATTTTTTGCATTGAGTAGATAAATATTTTCAATATGGTGTTATAGTTATAATGCTCTTCCACTTATTAAACTAGTTTTTTGGGTTTGGTTCTTTCGGTAGACTAAAGTCTTAAAACCTTTCTCCCAACTTCCAAACAAATTTTTGAGGTGCAAATTGCAAAGTCTTTGTTATTATAAATAAGAGGTTGTTATTTGAACAACCATTTGATTGACAACTTATGGGACAAACCATAAATTTACAAAGAAAAAGTAGGTATTAACATGAAAATCAAAACAATAGAGAGATAAAGTAAAAATATAATGTGAGTATGAGAGAGAAAATTATCACAAAAGTTGTCATAAAATGATTGCACAAATATCATTTCTCTAAAAATAAATTGAAGTGTGAAATCATTTGAGTAAACATCTTCAATTTTTTTTGGTATTCACAAGTCGTTGCTAAAGAACCATAAAGCTTTTCTTTGTCTTGTTACCGACAATAAAACTAATTTTACAAATTGCCAAGCCACTTGCATTTTCAAAGGGGGTTTCGATAACCCGTAGAAATGAGCAACAATCCTTGTTTGTTTAACCAAACCTACTTTAAACTTTGTCTCCCTAACACCAAAAGTATAATATTTAGTATTAACCACCTTTGACTTGCTCGTGTTAGATTATTTTCTTTTGACAGAAAAAATGTATTCATTAGACAACCAAATCGGTGGTAATGGAAAAATCAATACAAGAATGATAATTTTCAATCTAAACAGAATCTACTGAAGTTAAAGAATGAACCGCAGTTCTTTTCACATGAGCTATTAGACATGCTTACGTTTGGTTAGATATTTGAAATACTATGAACAATTGTCTATTCTTACTTTTCCACTATTTTCTTAATTTCATAAAAATAAAAAAAAAATAGTTAAAACTTTATAATTTATCAAGATATTAGTTGCTCAATGAAACTTTTCATAAATACGTATGTGTATTTTTGTGTAATAATTCTACTATATTCTAATCTGTGTCAGCAAACTCCATATATAAAAATACTTATCTCCGTAATGGATTCTAAATGCTTTAATTTTTATTGTTTTTGTCTGATAGAGTTTAATATTTATAAACATATTTTTACAAAGATATCTAATAATATTTCATATTTTACCAAATCAATAATATTATTCTTTAAACATTTATCAAGTGAGTGAAATGTGATTAGATATATAAAGCTTATAAAAACTATAGGAATTTGTAAGACATTGTCATTATCGTCTTTAAATGCATCAAAACTACAAACACATTCTCGTGTGTCTCATAAATTAGTCATTGTAATCCTTTTGTTAGTCATTTTGACCCTCAATTATGTATTTTGTTAGTCAGCTTAGTCTCTAAATTTGTAATTTTAATACATTCATAAACTATAATGACGGTGTCTCAAACATTCATGGACCATAAAATAATTGTTTAACCAAACAACATCCGTCATCCGTGTATAACAAACTGTTTGGTTTAATGTTTTTGAAAATAATTAACTAAGATTGTTATTGAGAATTTGTTAAAAGACTAGTTTAATACCTAAATCAAAAAAGTTCAAGACATGATTACTATTTACTACTCCTCCTTTGCGTGTTTGGTCTTTGAAATTGACCAATAATAATAATAATATAAACAATTACGTGTTTCAAATGGCTCATATTCGAGGTTTGAAAGCAAAGATATGATGAGAGGCGGGGACTGGATCATCTTCGATGATTAGAGGATTGAGTGAAATCTCACCCTTTAAAAATTAAATGTAATGAAGGATTTAAATATCGAAATCTCTGACGAAGATCCGTAGTTGTTAAGTAGCAATGGAAACTTCGTACCAATAACATGGTATTAAAAAAAATCAAATCTTTTTTTGCAAATGTTATTTTCTTTTCATCAACTAAAAAAATTACTTCAACGATTACATGTCTTTTAAAGGCGATTAACGTACATTTCTTAAAAAATAATAATTGACCATGTTTATTTATATGATAAAATGAATTTAATTTGCTAAACTACTCTTATCGAATATGGATTATCTCCTTCTCTTTTCTCTCCTTCCCACTCTATCTCTTTCTTAATATGATTCTCTCTTCATTAAAAATAGAAGCATATTCAAGAAAGAGAGAGTAAGATTAAGAGAGATAGAAAGTTGGGAAAGGAAAGGAGATAAAAGGGAAGGAATGGATTCAATTTGACTTGTTAAGTAGTCGAGTATAGCATGTATGAGCAATTGAGACAAACTCTATGTAGTACTAGTAGTTGAATTACAAAAAACTAGGCATTAGGTTAGCGACAAGATACAAGTTATTGCAATTATAGGGGGTGTAGTATGCAGTATAGCTAGGAAAACAATGGTCCTCGTACAACCATTTATTTGGCATTTAATTACTAAGATCAAAAATCAAATCATAACAATGGACCATTCGCAAGTCACTTCCCTAAATTTTATGAGAATCAATGTATGGTCACTCTTACCAACAGTGAATTAATTAATTGCATGCATCATTCAAACTACAGATCCCACTGAAATTAATAGCTTGATTAGAATACAAATACAAGAGTTTAAGCAACTAGAATCAACAATGCAACTTCATTATTTTCTTACCCGATCATAATAATAAAATAATCAACCATAATTAAATATCAACAATATACATGACCTTGTTACTTTTTTTCTCTTTTGCTTGTACAAAGCTTTTTTTTATCCTTAAGCAAATTAAGCCACAAAACACTTCTTGGTTTGAACCAAAACATTAAGGGATACTATATTACAAATCATATATTAAGTTAAATATATCATTCACATGCTATGTGAAGAGAAGACAAATCTACATATACCCTTTAAAGGTTATGCTCATTCTGAAATTATTCTATTCTGTCCCTTGAAAATGATCTTATATAAAAGTAATCAAAAAGAAGGGAAATGAAAAATAAAAAGAAAAGTAAAGATCACAAAATACAATGAAGAGTTAAATACACCATGCATATACATTACCTATTAGATTTTCTATATAAGATCAGAATAGTGGCTAGGTGAAATTAATAAGAAGGAATAAGATATATAATCCTCTATGGTTTTCCCATTGAGCTTTGTATTCCAATGTCATTGTGCTTCTTAGAAGGCCCTGAAGGTGGAATTGGCATTGTTTTTGGCAACAAACCAAGGACACTTGAAGGAAGGTCCTTAGTTTTGGGATACACTTTGAAAACTTGATTGTGTCTAGAGCCATAACCATGACCAACAAAATATATCACCAAAAGTAGTAGCACTAGTACCACATTGAAATGTCTCCTATTCATTTTGTCCAACCAAAGTGTAGTTTCCTTTATAACAAGACAAGAACCTCAAAAGAAAAGGAAAATTTAAAATAGGAAAAATAGAGTATGATGATGAATTAATGAAGCAAGGTTAATAAATGAAGAAGGGAATTTATGTAGTGCAAATTAGGGTGGCTTGCATTTGAAGTAAATATGAATGAATTTATGGAAATGGTACAAAGTAAAATAGCATTAATGAAGAAGAACAAGGTGCGGAAAAATGGGGGAGGAGAGTAAATGCAGGATCATGTGCTTTAAGATTTGGCTGTTGGGGAGTGATATTTGTGCTATGCTTTTGGTAGCTTGTAGCAATAAATGAGACAACATGAAGCAACAGTACTTTTATCCAACAAAAATAAAATTGAAGGATACTTTTATCCAATTAAAAAGTGACTAAAGAAACTCTTTATGAGGCATTGGAACGGGTCCTTAGGGAGGGTGTTTTCATCAAGTTGTGGATAGTAGAAACTAATTAACCAGACAAAAAGTAAGAGTATTGCCAAATGAATTAGGTAATGAAAAGAGAAAAGTAAATATAATATGTATGTTTATTTTTATATGAAATCTTATTAAAAAAAAACTCGTTCTTGTAAAATCAACATATAATGTGAAATATGTGTGCTAGTTATATATTGTAGTTTCCTTTGGACTAAACTTAATTTATAATGAATAAATTCGAGTTAAATTGTGATATCTTATTCTATAAACTCTCTTCAGAGAGACCATATCTATTTTTAATGTAAGAGTCGAGTAATTTTGTTTCAGTATGATGATGTAAGTATAAGGATTGGGAGCACATTAAATACAGGGTGAGTGTTGTTGGTTAGGTGAATTGTGGGCCTCCATGGAAATTAATGGCCGACTAAAGGAACTGAAAGTTTGAAACTGCTGTACTAAGTCTTACACAGAAATGTGGAATCAATGACTTGGGGACTAAACTCTCTCTATATAGGGCATTAAATGATCACGAGGTGATGTCATAGAGACCTCAATCACTATATCAACTTTGAGAAAATTATATATAGAAATGCAATGGGCACTATTTTTTTTAGTCTGCACTTCCTTATCGAGTAAACCACACATTGGAAATAAACCCTATATATAAGGGTTAGACTAATATGAGTTTCACCTAATAAAAGAGTAAAAATTAGAAAGAATATTAAAAAAAAATGTTGCTAATTTTTTTTAAAATGAAAGATAATTTTTTTTAGAAGGCATATAGAAATAGATAATTTATATGACCAAAATGAAATATGATCCTGTATCAAAATGTGTTATTTTAAAGCTGTATTCTTTTGTTAATTTGCTAGATTCATTTTTACATAATAAAGGTTATATTTTAAGAAAATGCTAATGATTTCCTTAAAAAGAAAATATGCTAACATGTGTTCAAGAACACATAATAAGGTACCAAAAATAAAAATTATGTATTAAAAATCATGTAAAATTCATCTCAAAAAGTTAAAAATTAATAAGTTTTTTTAATAAAACTAATTGTGAAATCCTTAACATCGCACATATTAACATAACCCTATATTTGAATTGAAACGTCCCTTAACCAATGCCATATAAGAGGAAGTTCGTGGAGAAGACGAGTATTACAACATGTGTAGCGTGACTAAGGAATTGTATTTTTTTTGGCATAATAAATTTGACAACGAAGTTAAGGTCCCCACGAAATGTACCAAAATAGGAAGGGATATAAAATTGGACCCACTTGCCGTGTGGTAACAGAGACATACATTAGGGACAGATTGATGATGGTAGGGTTGATTGTGTTGTAATCAGTGCTTTTATATAAGTTTTCAGCAAAAGGAAACAAATTAAAGTTGAGCTTAAAGTTTAGATATAGATGGTGTGTCGACTCAAAACTGCATTTAAATAAAAAAAAAATGTTAAAGAGTATCTTTAAGACATTAGTTAAGAAAATTAATGTAGAAATTATCCATTGAAAATTGATAAAAAAATGGAATGTTTAACTTTATGAAAATCAAAAAGTTGTTGTTTTGAATGAATTTTTTTTATTTTTAACATCCTTAATCATTGTCTTTACTCTTTAGGGTACTGATTAGCAAAACTCATAAAAAAAATATAAAAAAATAAAGTTTATTAGTCAAATAAAATATTTTCTCCATCCCAAAATATATTTGTATAATATTGTGAATTCAGGCCTAAGCCGCAAACTTAAATGCGTGGAGCAACTATCACAACATGTCATCCAATATGCAAACAAATCAAGCAACAATATCCAAATCTATATCTAATATGCGTGTAAAGAAAATTCACAATGGATGTTTATTCTTACATGATCACAAAACCAAATAAAAAAAAAATTAGGCACACTCACAAAATATAGATTTCACATCTTATTCTTTTAATTATTTCAAAAGTAATAATAAAGTTAATTTTATATTTTACTTTTATGTGTGTGTCTAAACTTGTGGCCATAGTCTTGTGACTATGGAAGACTTGCTCCACAATGGAACCAAAAAACAAAGATAAAAGAGAATAGAGTAGAGGAACAACACAACAAAAATTTATTTATCCAATTCAGTCCAACAATGACCTACATATGAAGGAGATAGAGCATCTCTCCAATCCACTGTCAAAAAGTATTTACAAAAAGAAGTAGTGTTAGCAACACTCTTTAATTGGGTTAAATCAATGATGGTCTTACATTTTGAAAATTGAACTCGAATAAAGTAGTGGGATGTACATTAATTTCATCCAATAAAAGAGTGATTGTTTAAGAAAGTATTGAAAAGAGAATGTTGCTAGCAATTCTCTTAAAAAAGATGCAAATTGTTACAAAAAATTAGCTTCCTCGAGCTCTCCAAAAGCAAATTGATTTCTACCATTTTCTGTCTCACTCTTTTTCCTTGATCAAGAGAGTTACAAAGAGTTACCAAAAAAATTAACTCTCAATGTTCAAATAACTTCCTTTAAATTTCTATTTTTTACACTCTTAGAATCACTCAATGGTTTTCACTATCACAAGGCATTTTCCATGTTTTTCACCCCTAGAATCCCTCCTAAAAAGCACCAACTGTTTTACAAAAGTCCCCTCTTTTAGTTTCCTAATATTCACATTTTTCTGGCTTTTCAAAACTGAAATCAGCATTGCCTTTATATAGAACTTGTGTCAAGCACCTCATGGATGACAGGCAACTAGCCACACACAACCCCAATTAAAGTCACATACATTATTAGTTATGATGTGTTGGTAATGTAAAACATTTTAGATTAACACCTAATAAATGGAGAGTTTAATGGTTTGTAAAATCTAACTCAATATTATTAGGTTGGACATCTTCATATAGATTCAAATTTGAAACCTTATAATCGTATGTATGAGTTTTATGTGATATTTGTCAATTCATCTATGGACAAAAAAAGTCTCTAATATAAATTCGGTCCAAATCTGAATTCTAAATTGTAATAATATATTATATCTGATGTTCATTTTTTATTATTATAAAATTCTTTTTTTTAATGAAAGGTTACCTTTGGATCATTTGGAGAGGTTCATATTAAATGAACCCTGTAATATAACTACCTTCTTGAAGACTAAAATATCCATTGTGTTCGTCTATCTAAAAGTAATAATTCACTGTTATAAAAAGAAATTTAAAAATAAAACTGCCTTAGAATTGGGGAGAAGTTTTTGGTGAACATTGGAGTTATTAGGAGGAAGTAAGGGTGTTGAATTGCAATTTGGTTCAGTTGATTTTTTTTTTCTTCTTTTGGAGTGGGTGTGAGGATGCTTGTATAAATTACTGGAACTATAGTGGCCATTTGTATTTTATGTACAAAATAGAATTATATACTGTTATACTGAAATGAATAAACAATATTCGTATGAGGAATGCTAACAAACACTCTCTTTTGGACACTCACTTTCTCATTAGGTTAAATCAATGTGGGTCATATACTTTGGAAATGAAACCCACACAAGGTGGTAGGACATACATTGATTTTATCCAATAAAAGAGTGAGTGTTAGAGAGAGTGTCGAAAAGAGAGTGTTGTTAGCATTCTTCATATTCGTATATACTACTGATCACTCATGTGCATTTAGAATAATGAGCTTGCAATATTCTGGAATCAGCATGGATGTTCTGTGGCTACATTGGAACTAATAATGGAGAATATATTCCATCCAAAAGAAGCAAACGAAAGAGAAAGGTACTTGATATTTTTCTTTCCCTAGTACTTATTAATCATATTTCTAGCAATATCTTATTAAATTATACTACTACTACTGCAATTTCTTTCATCCTTCAACTGTTTGTATTTCACATATAATTGGATATTCATCCAAATTCAATTAAAACGTATAAATACCATCATGGTGTGTTATATTATCCCTCAACATATTTTAGATATATTTTTACAATAAAAAATTAATTAGATGAGACACTCTTCATATAAGATTTGAGAGAAACCTTAATTTTGAGGATCTGTAATAGAATTTACGAGACAATATCTATTATTTTTAACGTCATAGTTTTTTCTATGGGTACCAAAGTCATAGCTGGTACTAGTAGGAGTGACATTTTCTGTCTCGTGAGCATAGCTCAGTAGGTAGGACAATACATTATATGTATTATGCAGGGGTTGTTCACTTTATAAGGTGAATTTTAACCACTACACTACCTCACAAAAAAAATGACATTTTCTAATGCATGAATCAAATTATCTTTTTATTATTATTATTGTCAGAGATTAAAGTATCAGTTTTTAATTACCTTTAATTGTCCCTTTTCTAAATGCAACTTCACTAGGAATTGAGTTGTTCCTTTTTTTTCTTCTCTAGGACTAAGTTTTTTTTTTCTTCCAAATTTTTAAAGATTAAATTAAATCTTCACTCTTTTTATTATTTTTTCCAATTTTTTTATGGCTTGAAATAACCATTGTCACTTTTTTTCTAAAAATTATTTGTGCATTTAAGTTAAAAGTTCATGCGTACCAGCTTAACCTGCAAGGAAAACACTACGTATTTTTTTGGGAAAAGTTAACTCATTTCATTTCATCTAAAATATTAGAGTGAATATAATAGGGAGGATAAAAGAAAATATTGGAACTAGCATATAATATAGACGCTCGAGCAAGGTTATGAATGACTATATTAGCTTGTCTCTTAATATAAGCTAGAGCCTAACTAGCATTAGATAAAAGCAAAGTCCTACAATTAGAGAGTAAACTTCCTAGTTCATTCATATAGGAGCTATTTTTAAGGACTGCATTCACAACTAGTTGACAATCACTTTCAAATACTACTCGATTCAGGCCAAGGTCAAGAGCAATTTGGAGGGCTTAATGTAGAGTGGTAACTTCACACTCAGTTGCAGTTGTAACAAAAGGAAATACCATAGAGTTAGCTTGGATAAGATGTCCAAAGATGTCTCGAAAACATATACCAATAAATTTTCCTTCGGTTTTGAAAAGGGCACAATCAAAGTTACACTTGATCCAATCTGCCCATGGTTTAGACCAAACTGGAGTAGCAGACTGCACATCATCATTGAGACGGTGGCACCACATGTAATCGCGGACCATATCAGGGCTAGGACACAATATGCATGTGCATTGACAAGTTTTTGCTCCTATAAACAAACATTACGCGTGCGCCAAATACTCCATAAAATAGCGACAAATCTAGCACGATTGTCCATTTCAAGCACTCTAAGAATGGCAAAGATATTGGATGAAAAAGTACCACTTGACATCATGTACGACTCAATCTTGTCCCAAAAATTTGCCTCTTTCCAACAATCAGTAGCAAACCTGCAGTGCATAAACATGTGCATTTCATCTTCCAGGTCAATATTTGCAAACCACACAAGATGACTGACAATGGACTCCATGACTTTGTAAATTAAACCTCGTGGGTAAGCAACTACGAAGCAATATCCAACAAAAATGTTTAATTTTAGGCGGAATACGCAATTACCATATCAACTTCCAATAACCAGAGACATGATAGTTTGTCCTTTGGTCTGAAATACTCAAACACATCATGTAGGGAGATTTGACTGTGTATGAGCCATCAGGAGATGCATTCCAAATAATTGTATCAGAATGAGTTCGAGAGTGCAAAGGTAACTTACAAATATCGGATGCATCTTGTGTGTTCATGATAGAAGCAATAAAGTCGCGATTTCAAGTGTTAGTTGTTGGATTGAAAAGTTGAGAGACAGACATAGTAAGAAATTGCTTGACATAATTGAGGAAGGCCACAAATTCTGGCGAGTGCGGTTCCATGGGTCTTTCCAGACATTAATATCATTACCATCACCGTTTTTCCACCTATAACCAAGAGATAACATCGGAATAGTGCTCCAGATACTCATCCATCACACTTCAATACACTATATACACTTTAATTTGTTTGTCAACAACATTTGGTATTTTCTTTTACATATTGTTTGTTTAAGAATCATTAATAATGTTCAATATATGCCTTCATTATGGACAGACCTTCGTAAGTGTATATGCTTTGCATGACCATCTAAGGGCAATGTTCCATGTATTGTAGTGAGGTTGTTCTTATTTTAATGAGATTTAACTATTTTTTAGTTAACAATTTAAGTAATATTATAAAAAGGATAAAATAGTAAATAAAATACTTTTAATGAAAAGTAAAATTGGAAAGGGAAAAAGGCAGCCCAAATCTATGTACTTTCTTTATATATAGTATAGATATCATATGTTACTTTTTTCAATTTTGATTCCGTTTTGAAATATACATGTACATATATTATTTTATTTTAAATATTTCTTTGATATATATTTAATATCATAATAATATTTTAAATCAAATCGACAAAAAATATACTCCCTCCGGTCCTTAATGGTTATTATTGATTACTCTTAATCCCTACCTTGCGACTTTTCTACTCTTTAGTTTTTTTTTCTAATAAAGACTATGCCGCTAAAACGTCAAACAAACGATGTTTGACTACTACCGCAATGTATAGCCTTAACATCATCTCGAAGTTTTTAATTGAATTGAATCATATACTTTTCATTCATATTGATAATCAAACCCATGAATAAGAATTTTAATATGGAAGGAATATATAAAGGTATCACCCAAAATTAGATGTGCTAAATTCTTGTAAGTCAATCATTTGACATTGAAGGCACACACAAATTTGTAGGTGTGAAATGATGTTAAACCCAATTTGAGTAGGGATCGCATTTCAAAATTTAAATTGATTCTAGAAAAGGGAATTGGTTATTTTTCATTGATTCCCATCATAATGAAATACAAGGTTGTAACAAATGAACTTTCTTGGATGCCATTACTTGAACTCAGAGGAAATACATGGAGTAAATCGCTCATATCTAGTTGTTTCTTTTTTTTTTTTGTCGATGAATCTTCAACAAACAACCATGATTCTTTCGTAGTATATTTGTTTAAATGAATAGAATCACAATGAGGTGGATGTTTTGCAGCGTTCCCCGCTACATGGATTTTCAACGTCGGCATAACAAAAATTGGATCTGAAGGTTTGAATGGTGATGACAATTATGGCTTTATATCTGGAGGTTTCAATTGTGGAATCTCATCCATATTGCAAGGAAAAATTAGCGACACTGTTGTGAAAGGATTGTTTGTCTATATGCAAGGTCTCTCCTCCAAAGGTGAATACCACAATTTGGAAACATAACAGCATGGAGAAGGTAATCGATTTGTTCAACAAATGTACATAGATGCGATTCGACCTTCGATTGTTCTTCCTCGTCTAAAAACTTTGTTGTATGTGGTAGACATTCCATGAACTCATTGACAACGTGGTTATTACATTGGTAACAAGTCTCTATATGGATTGTGGGAACGGAATTCATGTTTAGCGTTTCAAGATCAGAGTTCCATGACAGCTCTTCATTAGTAGAGAGTGGCAACACATCTCTAAATTAAGGGTGAAATTGCCAAAGAAAGACAATTATGAATGATTCCCAAATCGACTTTAGGTGTGATTGAGACCACCTTCCATAGCCACCATGTGAGAGTAGAGCCTCTCATTGATAACGTATTTTCTAGCATCTTTGTTGCTTTAGATAATCCCCTATCATTGAAGGATTTTTCAGAGCAAAGAATCTACCTGAAGCCATCACCGTCAAAACCGAGATCGTCATCTCCAACTAAAGGGTAGTGGGAATAAGAACAAGATTCAAAGCACCAAACGATACGACTCAATTCGAGTAGGGATCACACTCCAGAATTTAGATAGATTTTAGAAAAGGGAACTAGTTATTTTTCATCTATTCCTATTGTGAGGAAACACGGAAGCTGATGCATACTCATAATTAGATAACTATGACAACTACATAATAGCAATGATAGTTATACTACAATCCCTAAATAATTTGCTACTAAAAGATAAAGCAGAATTAAACTAATCTCCTAAACTTACTTCATTCTAATTTATTTTGAAACTAACAATCTCTGTTAATAATCCATCATCGCTCCTTATTTTAAGTATCATATCATGATGATTCTCCAAGGATTCTCGCAGGCATACGAGTTCTATTGGAGATTCAAATTCTCGTTTCTCCAGTAGTAAAATCTTATGATAGGGATTAAGAGTAATCTATCACAACCATTAACTATTATTAAAATCAATGGTCAAAATTTGGAGTCAACAACTCTCTCTCTCATGAGATTTCAGGTTTGTATTTACCGTAAAACTATAATAAACATTTTGGTAGTATATATTTTATGGAAATATTTCACAGCTTTTTCAATTCATTTTTTCCCGTAATATTCATATTGGTATTTTCGGATTCAATCTAGAAAAGTATTAAAAAAGGTGTATGGTGATGTTGATGTTCTTGAAAAATACATATACATTTATCTGAAAATGTGTATCGAAAAAGATGTATAAGAATTTTTCATAATGTATATATCCCAACATTTAGAGTAATTTGTTTCTTAAAAGCACATACGTTCATCATAATTTTTGAAGAAGTTATTCTTTAAAGTAGAGTGCATGTATATTTTTTTATTTCGTTGGTGGTCGGGGTTCGGACCCCGAACCTTGCATATATTATGCATTGTCCTTACCAACTGAGTTAAGTTATAATGCATGTATATGTCTCAACATTTCATATGTTATACTAAGAACAAAATATGCATTAATATACAATAATAACACCACTAAGATAGTAACATCACTTTATAAGCTCTTCTTCAAAAAGAAAAAACACCTCATAAGCTCCCTTAATAGAACAACATGTGATTTTTTTTTTATGATGGGATGACTTTTTCCCTAAAAACCGATCCTATCATCACCGTGAACACAAAGCCAAATTCTAATAGAACACGATGTGATTTTTATTTATGATGGGACAACTTTTTGCCTCAAAAATGATCTTATCAACACCGTGAACACATAGCCAAATCCTTAAACTTGGCCAATATATTTGATTAGGGTCAAATTAACGAGATAAGATTCGTATTAAGGTCAAATTAGCAAGATAAGATTCGTTGACATCAGATGTAAAACTTTATATTGACACAATATTTATTCTTAATTTCTTTTAAGAGAAGTATTAACTTCTACCTTAAGACACAAGTTAGGAAATTAAAAATAAAATATCAAATAGTTAATTAAAAAAATTAAAATTTATGTTTTATTTATTAATTTATCTTAGATAATTCATTTTAGAGATTACTGAATAAATATTATGATAATTTACTTTTTATATACAAATATCATATGTTATTTTTTAAAAATTTGATTTCGTCTTAAAATATACCTATATATTATTATATTTAAAATATTTCTTTGATGTATATATTTAATATCATGTTAATATTTTAAATCAAATCGACAAAAAAATATATTGTATGTGATCCCCTAAAAAATATATTATATATTATAATTGTGTTGTGTATACTTGAATATATTGTTTAAAAATAGAACCTCTTCTTTTAAAATCTATATTGGTATAAAATAATAACACCAACAAGATAGTATCGTATCAACGCTTTATAAGCTCAGACATTTCTTCAACAACCTAATTTTGCATTTTCAAATATGATATAAAAACTTTCAAAACACTAATCATGTATATCTATGTTATAGCGTATATTTGTTTTTCAGGAGCATCATCATCACCGGACACTTTTTTATACTTTTCTGGATTTAATGTGGAAATCTCAATTTGAATATTATGGAAAAAGGAAAAAAAAAACGTGATGGTAAAAAATTAAATATCTAAAGGGACAAAATTGAAAATTTTAGTAAATTGTAGGGGTGTATGATAAAATTTGAAATTTTTGTGTTATCCATTACGTCAAATGTAGCCCAAAGAAATTAGATGAAATTAGAAGTTTGCTATTCATACCCTCCGATTTTTCTTATAGACCTTGTTTCATTCTTACTTCTGGTGTCAAGGAAGAAAAACAAAAATGGAGCTGTAGAACATTATGTTTTTATGATCTTGCGAATACGAAGAAGAATAATTAGGGTTTTATCATTTTCCAAATTAGGGTTTCTGAATTTGCAATTAGCTCCATCTTCTACACCATAACAATTCACCACCATCCCCATCAACTTCTTCATCATCACCGTCTTCTTCTGCTCATTCTATTGATCTCTCGCAATGGCGGATGGCTTCTGGAATCGACAGCAGCCGCATCTCCCTCCTCCCGGGACCGGTGGCATGTTCAAAAGACCCCGTACTGAATATGGTTAGCGGCTTTAATCCCATTTTCTCAATTTTATTTTTCCAAAAATTCAATCTTTCAAGTTATTGGTATTTAGGGTTTGGTCTTTGTAATTTATTAGATTGTGGATTTCGAAGTTTTTGAATTGCGCGGATTGCTGAAAATAGTTGTTTGTTCAAATTCTGCTGCGCTATACTGACTGCAAGGACAAACTGAGTTTTATTATACCACTTGCCATTGGTTTTGAATAGTTTCGTTGTTTGTGGAGCTTACGTGGTAAAGACATGTGGCCCATGCTAAGATTTACAACATCATTTGATCTATGTAGCCGATCTTACCTAGTGAGAAAAGCCTTTTGCTGTTGTTGTTATCGCTGTCATCGTTGTTTGTAGAGTTAAGCTGTGATGTGATAATGATATGAATGTATGTGTGTAATTATGCCTGATTGCATTTATTTTTCTCCACTCTTGCCTGCCTGTTTGTTTAGAAAACTGCTTTAGCTGTTTGCTTGCTTCTGCTTAAGGATTGGTTACTGTTCCTTTGTAATCGATATAAATTGATATCATTTAAGAAGAATTACTATAACACGCAGCTATCTGCACTGGTGTCTGCTATGGTATTGCTACTGGCATAAAGAGTGAAATACGCACGCATTTCACCATTTCCTTTTTAATAAAATTTATACTATCTGAAACACAATAAATAAAATGGCAAGACCATGCCTCTATTTTATTTTTTTTTGCTTGTAAGTATTTTGGGTGCTATCCCGTTTAAGTTTTTTTGTTGCTGAAAATAACCTTTAAGCTTTTTTGAATAATAAGTTGCTTTTGTTTTATCTGGAAGTCTTGTGATATTTTGGTTATTTCATTTTATTCTTTGGGTGATTCAAATATTATAAATTAAAATATAAATTTTCATCCATTGTTGTATGATCCAAGTCCTCTTGCTTTTTCAAAGAAAATTGTGAACGATTAGCCTTTTTGTATTTCAGTTCTTAGGTTTTCCAAAGTTTAGCAACAATTTAATATTTATTTATGCATTTTGTTTTGTCTTAAGAGATGCTATTTGTATTTAATCTTTTGATTGAACAGTTTGTCTTAAGAGATGCTATTTAATATTTTGATTGAACAGACAGCCTTAATTGTGGCTACCTCTACGGTCTGTAATTGAATTGTTTTGTCTTTCTTCATTGCTTGTAGCACAAGCCTTTGGTGTGCTTGGTAGAGGGAGTGAGTTTAGTCTTACATCACCCATTTATATGGCCTTTGCAATCGGCAATCCTCACCTTACAAGATGGTTTTGTAGGGGTTGAGTTAGGCCTTTTTTCTAAATTCTAAGATTGCATTAAAGCCTTATCTTAGATCAAGGGAAGGGGGGTAGCTCAACTGTTATGAGCTACAGATAAGGAGTTGGAGGTCCTGGGTTCAAACCCGGACAAATGAGTAAATATTAATCTAAAAACTAACCACTAACATTTGCCATTTAAGAAAAAAAAATAAAAAGTTGCTGGGCTCACCCCATCGTGTCCGCACTTTAGGAGGTGTGTTGGAAAGCCTGCCTTAATTTCGGCTACCCCTGCAATCTGTTGTTAATCTGCCTTCTTTCCAACGGCACAATACCTTTAGTATGCTGGGTTGAGGGAGTTGGTTTCGTCCTTTTGCAGTGCTTTTGTAAAAGTATTTTACAAGTTACAAAAGCTATTGCTTTTCCCCCTTGGTTTTTAGAAAGAACATCCAACTATTTGAATTTAATTTAAAATCATTCTTTGTTAAAAAAAGACAGAAGTAGGTGCAGAAATTTGCTACGGATTTGTATGAATTTATTTATGTGGAGACCACCAGCTACATGACTATTTGGAATGCTTGATTTGTTAACTGTTATATATTCTTTACTTTGATATTTTGCTATATCTAGAATCTAGAGTGTGATGACTAGTTCATGGAAGCAATGTGCAGGATTTGTCCCTGATTTTTTATAGATACAGTTTGATTTTGTTAATTCTGTTCATGTTATTTTGTAATTCTGTTCTGTTCGTAGATTCTTTCTCAAATGTTCAAATAGTCAGTTAGCAATGCTGGATTTATCAATCAATTTTGGTTGTACTGACAATTTTGTAGCTGTTAGCAGTGTTCCTAAAGCACGTTTGTTTGTTGTTAGAGTGCTTGGCATTATGTGGCACATGCTGTTTAGCTATCTAAGTTTTTCTAACACATGGCGTATTTAGATGTATACTATTACAGTTATTGATTAAGGCTCTCTTTGGTTCAACTGAGGGAGGGGAAGTAACCATCTCTTTGTTTCGTTCACAATGGGAGGAGAGAGGGGAATGACCCATTTACTTTCTATATCTTTATAAATTTTTAATCTGCATTTTAAACACGAATATTTTTTATACTGCGTTCAATTTTATTATATTTTTTAAAATTATATGGGGTTTTAGATAAAGAGAGGAGATAAAGAATAAAGACTAAAATAAGTTTATGATTGATGATACAATGAGTTTAAGCTCTAACGCCTAGCTATAGGGATACAAGATTCCTAATCTTAATAGGAAAGCAAATTATGATAATAACAACTAATATAGAAATTAATCTTTAAAATATACTCAAAAGACAAGAAAATAACCATGACATAATTCAAGATAATATCTTGATATTCTTAGATATTTTCTTATATTCTATAACACTCCTTATTGAGCTAAAGCTTACTCCACCTTAAGCTTGTTTCAAATATAATCTGTGGAAGAGAAACTGGTGCAAGAACCATAACTAATTTTTATGAACATGTAAACCGAACTACAACAACATCGGGCCAGCACATACAACAACTGAAGCCTTAATTGAAAGGTGTCACAACTTCAAACCAAATTCAAACTTTACTAGGTTAGCGCTTACAACAGTAAGTTCCAGCCCTAACTGAAAGGTGTCACAACAGCTTTGAAAGAAACCAAAACGAAAAAGTAGTAGCTATATAATGGTGGCGTAGCAACAGTACCACTAACACCAAAGAAGCAGCTGAAGGCCAGTAAGGAAGAGGCACAACTCGCAGATATAAAAGCGTAGCAAAAGTTGCAGACCCACACATCAAACAAGGGGACAATTGAACTAGAAAAAGCCAACGAGCACAGTAGCAGCAGCGATTTCATAAGCCCTGGGAAAGTGTCACGTGATATGTGGATTTGAAGCAGCGGCCTGAGAGCTTTTGTGAGTAAAATGTGAGAACTGGGTTCAAAATTTTGGGCCATGGAAGATCGGTAGATTCAGATGCTTTTGAGATTGGCTTTGTCGAAAATTCTCACTAGAACGTGTTGTTCCAGCGGTGGATCGCTTTGATACCATGTTTAAATTATGGGGTTTTAGATAAAAAGAGGAGAGAAAGATTAAAGGCGGAAGATAAGAGCATGATTATTGATTTGATGATACAAAACAATTAAGCATAACCTCTATTTATACAGACACAAGATACCTAATCTTAATTGAATATGGGAACAAACCGTGATAATAACTACCATAGAAACTAATCTTAAGAGATTCTGTAAAAAACTAATCCTATGTGATATTTCTAAATAATATCCTGATATTGTAAGATACTCTTCTTATGCACTCTTCTCTCTGATTCCCCAAATGGTGAGTCAAAATTGTGTATGGAAGGATTTTGCTCCCCTTCCCTCTCCCCCCAAAAATTGGAAAAAAGGAAATTTCAAAATGATCCCTCCCCTCTTCTTCATTTCTCCCCAACCCAACACTATAATATAAGATCGTTAGAATAGCAATGATATATGCTATTGCAAATAAACCGAACCTTTTTAAATGCATTTTTCAGATTTAGTTTTTTTGCTAAAGATGGAAGTTCTGAGACCAGATTCTGTAATGTTGCAGATACGGCACCTTCTGGTGTGACCTCAGGCAATGAGCTGCATAATTATATTGCTCAAAACAATGGTCACCAAATGCTAAACGACACTAAAACACTCGGGTCTGCTTATGACAGCTTCCTTCAGAGTGCAGGGGTAATATCATAACCCATTTTATTTTACATCTAATGTGCGCACAGGTGCTAGCTATCACTGGTTGTTTGCTGAAAACTATCATCCTGTTTGATTGTGAAGCAGCTTACTTCATTTAATTCTGGGGAAGCTAGTGTAATTGGTGGTGTTGGATTTGCAAGGGGTGTTGGTGAATTGCCAGGCCATTCTCTAGGTGATCCTTCTACCATGGGGCATCTTAGTGGTGTTGGTGGTGGCCCTGATCTTGCACGAAATGGGCGTAATGTCAATTTTGGTGGTCAGTTACCTATAGATTCAGTTTCCAGGCCCGGACCTGAGACAATACCACTACCCCGAGATGCTTCAAGTACTTTATATGTTGAAGGGCTCCCATCTGACAGCACAAAAAGAGAAGTGGCTCGTATCCTTTTTATTTTTTTTCTCTGATACTGTTTAGAAATCGCATTATCATGCTTTAATCAGTGTCTCCTGGGCTTCATTCATTTTAATTAAATTATTCAAGTTCCTTAACGTCATATTTAGATATTTTTCGCCCTTTTGTCGGATATAAAGAAGTAAGGCTTGTGGCCAAAGAATCCAAACATGTAAGTGCATGTTTGTAACAGTTGTTGCTTGTCCTCTTTTGTCTTGGTTTATCACCTAATTGGTTTAAAGTTCCGCTGTGCTCTTTATGCTGAAATGCTTGTTTATTGCAGCGAGGTGGAGATCCTTTAATCCTTTGTTTTGTAGATTTTGCAAATCCGGCTTGTGCAGCAACTGCCTTGAGCGCCTTGCAAGGTATCACTTCTTTTTACATGCTGATATAAAAGGAAATTGATTTCATGTTCTGGGTTTGTAAGTTTTCTAATAGAGAATCATCTATATAAGTTATAACCTGATAGAGCATGTAAAAATTGTAAACTGCCCTTAGGTAGTTGGTGCTGAATCAAGATGTGGTTATTAAGTGGTGATGAATTTGAATGTTTATAAACAAATAATAATTCATAAATTTACTAAGGCTTACTACTTGGAATATTGTAAATCACTTTGTCACACTGAATGTGTGAATTACATGTATGTAGAGCTCGATTCAAACCAATACTTTACAGTTACTGGAGCAGTGAATATCTGAAAGTGAAAACTGAAAATGGTTCCCAACATCCATGGTTCTGTTTGTAATATTCTAGGTCAATAGTACATTAAATTTTCACATATAGAGATGCTGTTATATTAACTATCAATATCATGGTCATTACTTCTGATTTAATTATCATCCTTCACTTTGTGTGTCTCCTCTGTATTCTGTACTACTAAATTCTGCAAGTTATTTGGTTCCTAAAGTATCTTGGTCGCTGATAAACTTTATTAGGATTTGAACTAATTTGTTTATGATTTTCTGTTAATTATGCATTCATTTCTTTCTGGGTTCCGCAGGCTATAAAGTTGATGAAATCAATCCTGAGTCAAGCTACTTGCGCCTTCAGTTTTCTCGGTCTCCTGGCCGAAGAAGTGGCGGGCCTGGACCTCGCGGCAGGAGGTGAGCTGGTTCACCTAGGGCTTTAAGGTTGTATGCACACATAGCCTAGACAGGCTAAGACCAAACTACAATTGCATTTGAGCAAAACTAATATGGACATTTACGGGATGGTCATAGCCGATTACCGTGTTGTATAAATAGTGATAATGTAAAGCATATGCTTATGTATTTGTAGTTTGTGCATTTTGTTGCTTAAATGATACCATCATTGTATTGATTTTGTTTTATAGTTTTCAATAATATGGTAAGAATTCAAATTGGAGTTCTGCCTAAAAGGGAAAACTACTAGATGATGCCATGGCTGGCTCATATATAGCTCAGAATAAGATAGCTGCTGAGAATGAACTTGAGAAACAGATAGTGTGTATCATTTCAACAGCCCTATGTCATTTTCGGCGACTGGGTTAAATAATGTAGAGATAATTGCCCCACAAACATACTAAGAGTTGAATTCACCTTCCAAAGAGCTATAAAAATTAGTCTGTTTCCACGAGAAATCAAGCAAATGATAGTTGCTTGGGTGCCAACAGCATGATATTGTCTATATCATAATATTGTCTATATCATAATATTGTCTTTGAGCTTCCAATTTTGTTAAAAAAAAAAAAATCAATTCATAGAGCAGTCGTTTTCATGAGACTGGTCCTTTGCAAGGTACAATTAATGAGTTGTTTATTATTACTTTTTATGTAAAAATTTTAAAATTATTTTATAGTAAATTTGCAGTCACTAGTTTAACTATTATATTATACTTTTTAAGATTAAAAGAAATGCTCTTTTATAATGCAACAGTTTTATGATATAAATATTATATATGAATTTATAATATGCGAGTATAATCTTGATTTTTTAGTTTTTGAGGCAATCTTATTTTCTGAAAATCTTAGTTAACAATATCTTACTATTGTTTTGTAGACGATGTCATAATGTTGCAAGACTTGTGCTGCTTAGACACTGCTAATTTTGAATTATTTTGCTTGATTGTTACTTTTCAACAAAATTTTCAAATTTATATCTATGCTAGTAAACTTTCTTCTACTCATTGAAAAAAAATGATTGGAACATTGTCCAGAAAATACAAAAGTTATTACTGTGAAGATTGAATATCATGTGCATGTACTGTATTATTAATCTGACATGACGACCACGTACTGTATTAGTATGAACATTGATTTGGATATTATCTCCTTTCATCTCTCAATCACCATACATTCTCTCTATCCATCTCATCTCTTCTCTCCTCTTTTATCTCTTTCTATTCTCTCTCATGCCCCCTTTGTACGGTGAAGGATAGAATCCAAGCACAGAGCAAAGATGATTAAAAAGTTGAAAGATAACAGTGAGAGATGGGAAAATTGAGATATGGTGGAGAGAGAATGAGGGACATATTACATGAAGAGGACCTAAGTTCAAAGTGGTATATATAGCTAGACATCAATCTCTTGAATGAATCTTAGTTATTTTAAAAGATTTTAAAAATGGAGAATGAAAAAAATTAATTAATTAAAGTAGCTCTAATGGCCAGCTTATAACTTCATAGGAGATTTAAACTTTGTATTTTGATGTTTCAAGATATTAAACTAGTACCTAAAGTTTAATTATTTTAAAGTATTACTTTTTATACTTGCTTGTAGGGATAATTTGATTTATAATAAATTTATTGAAGAAAAATATAACATGCAAGTTAATAATATCATTGTGACTTTTCTTTTCTTTATTCTTTTAGACCACTGAAAGTCAGGCAGGGGTCCCTTCTGCTTCTTTGACGTACAGTGATCAAAGGAAGTAGATAAATGAATATCATTATAAATAAATTCCTTTAAAAACAAATAGAAGTGATATTTGAAAAACTATTTTTTGACAAAAAATTTTTCATACTCATATTTTGTTTTTACTTTTTCTCTCAATTGTTTTGGTTATTGTGTCAATACTCATATTTCTTTATATATTTAGATTGTCCCACAAATTGTCAACAAAAATGGTTGTTTAAATAACACTTCTAAAAAATAAAATGGGTATCATAAATCAAACATCCATCAACACCTATACAGATAAAGAAATTAGTGCATTTGATTTGAATTATTGTAAAAAAGAATGTGTGTTTAATTTGTTAAAAAACAAATGATGACTTGACTTCATTGAATAATTTCTTTTTAACTTTGTTTGATTTAGAAATATATAAAAAAAAAAAAAAAAAAAAAAAAGAAAAAAAAAAATTTTATATATTTTAAAAAAAAAAAAAAAAAAAAAAAAAAAAAAAACTGAATGAACTAATTTCAAAGGATTCGACAAAAACATGAATGCTTGTGTTCACTTAACTAAGACACAATTTTTTTTGTCCAAAATACACACAATAAAAAAACCAAAATACCTTTATTATTTTCAAACTTAATATATATGTATTTGTGTGCGTATATATATATAGAGACACACATACCAAAATAACTTTATTATTTTCAAACTTTAAAAATATTATCTCTTTAAGGCCCAGCCAGCCTGGGCAGTTGTCCGAGATCTGGCCTAAAACTTTTGCAATTTTTTATGTAAATCTCTCTTAATTTGTTATATAAATCCTTATAAATTGGACAAATTTTTTTTATGTTTTTTTTATTATTTGTTTGCAATTTCTTATGTAAACCTCAATGAATGTTGATTATTTGCTGCAAATGCAATTTATCCCAAACTCAATGAGTGAAAGAGGCCTACATCTCAAAAATTGCATAGAAAAAAATGTGTTGCAATTTTTTTTTGCCCAAACTTTATAATAATCCTAGCTCCGCCACTGGTTATACTAAGTATTCAATGTTTTGCAAAACGGACATATCCATAGAGAAAATAATGTGATGTATGCGATATGTTTATATTATGATGAAAAGTGAGAGAAAAAAAATAGAGAATAAATAGATGTTAAAATATAAGGATGTCAAAATACAAGTTGAGATCATCTTTATTTCTTATAATAAATAGTCATCCCTTATATAGTTTTCGATGTACTCCATAAATATATAATTAATGTCTTCAATTTAAAAATATGTGTATCTATATTTTTTTAGTCAAGTAGTATATTGGTTAGTGATTCACATTTTAATTTATGCAATGTGTCTATCAACTGAGTTAAACTCACGGGGACGTGTTTTATATCTTTTATTTACTTCAAAACTATAATAATATATGTTTCTGTTTCTTAACTAAAATATAGAGAGGATCCTTGGTCTATACAATCACTCGTCGATCATCATAAAGTCGTATTGAAGAAGTAATGTTACAATTAGAGATATACACAGTCATGATGTTATTTTATTCTGATTATTTATTGCAAAAAACAAATAGTGTTAAAAATATACTCTTTTTTTTCGGTCAAGAGTGTTAAAAATATACTATATTCAGTCATTTTTATGAACAAAATTTTATTATTTTAGATTTATTTTTTTTAAGAAGAAAGATTTATTAAATAGTTAATATATCTAATTTATGATGTGATCACATATATCAATTATTTAATAAATACTATAAAAAAATTGTTTATTATAAAGATGTATACAAAGAAACAAACAACAACCGAGTTTTATCCCACTTAGTGCGGCTACATGGATCAAATTACGTCATAGTGTTCTATCATAAACTAAATTTGAATCAAACTAATTGACTTCTAAATCCTTTCTGATTGTTTCTCTAATAGATTTCCTAAGTCTTCATCTACCTCTTTTAATCTGACTCTCCTCCATTTGATCTATTCTTTTACGACGGTTTCTACAGATCTTCTCTCTGCATACATAAATGCATCATATTAAATATGGTCACCAAACTATAAGAAATTTCTATCAAAGCTGCCGGGTTGAAATTAATTGAATGAGTTTTTATTTATCAATCTGAATGCTACTAATAGGGACTATTTAAAGCTGCCGGGGTAAGGGTAAAAATTGGAGTAATATCCAAGATGGTATAAAAAGACTAAAATTGAAAAAGTGGAAAGTGCTCATTCCTAAATTTACTCAAAGTGTAATCTTTGTCATCCCTTGTCGTCATTTGTGTAGTTGGTGGCTGACTTTTTATTCTATTCCCTCCGGTTCATTATTATTGTCTTTTTAGTATTATTTTTCTTTTTAAAATAATTGTTATTTTACAATATCAATACAACATTAATTATTTTTTTACTATTAACCTTATTTATTGAATTTCATACAACTTAATTACTCCACAATCGTACACAAACTTTAAACAAATAATATTGTGAGACGGGAGGAGTATTTTCCTTATATAAGCATATTGCAAATTTGTAAATCTATAAAAGCACTCATAATAACAAAGCAAAATTAATTCCCATAAAAAAGGCAAAGTTAATTAATTATCATAAATGCCCGGTACCTTCCTTCCCTTAGCAATAATAGATCGGATAATGTTTTTCTTTGTCATTCGTTGAGGAAATTACAGTGGGGCCTTTGTTCAATTATACCAGTACTTTTTTTTCCCTTTCATTATTAATACAATTATCGTGCACCCATTTTAATTTTTAATAGAAACATATATTTTTTTACACAAAACAAACGACAATCATTCATTCAAATTGATAAAGTATATCAATGCAATATAAATTCGCTAAAAACAAGAAGGATGAACTTGCGAAGAAACTCACAGCATCCATGTTAATAACATAAAACGGCAAAGTACATAAGTCTACAAATATGATTATATTAAAATCTCCGGAATAGTCATCCCTCCGAATCTGCAACGTTGATGACGCCAAAGTCATTGGTTGGATCTGCACTGGATCGAAACTGATCTGACAATCTGATCTGAATAAACACCTGAACAAGAGGGAAAAGACAAACATCGCACAAAGACGACAAACAAAACAACGTCGCACTAAGACGACGAAATCACGAAAGAAAAACCTAATTCAATGTGAAAATCACTTATTTAAACAAAAGGGAAGGAGAAAAGCGATGTAGAGGGGGTGATTTTGGGTCAAAAATTAACCATAAACCACCCCTCTTTGGTGGATGAAGAAGAAGAAATTAGGATTTTAACTGACGGCTCACAAAAATATCATCTTGATCATGATTTCAATGTATTTTAGTTCCCAAACGAGTTCAAATTATTAATGAACTCGACCAAATTATGGATTGTTCAGAATAATCTGAGTTCAATTCTTAGATGAAATAAGTCTTAAATCTTAATCATGTTATATTTATCTCATGATCGAATTCTGAATTAGCAGGCTCATACTATTCTGACAGATTATAAATACATGATCGATCAAAAGGGAGAATGCGATTTCTAACAATCAAAATATTTTGGTTTTTATTTGCATGAAGGCCTTTGAAGAATGACTCTCATGAGAACCATAGAGTTAGAAAAGAAATGTTACTACATTCTTTTAATAATAATTTTCATTTTTACATATTTTTTTCTCCATCTGAAAATGGTCTTGTTAACGAGTGCATCTGAGACACTCTTTGAATATTCTAAATCAAGTAATTATTTTTTTAAATGTCAAAGTTTTCAATTTTTAATGTATGTTATTATATAAGCTTTCATAAAAATTTACTATTTAAAATCTTTAACTAATGCCCGGAGATTCATCATTTTTTTTTTCATTTTTAGCAATATTGAATTTGTGTTTTGGTTTTAGTATACTGTATCAATGTAAATGAATGAATACTATTTCTTTTTGTAAAAAAAGAAGAAGAAATAAATGGACTACAATTTTGTTTTAATTAAAATAGACAATCAATAATGCATAATTTTTTTTTCGTTTTCATTTTCTCACACAATGTGTCCATCCAAAATACTAGGAGTACTCTTTCCTAGAAAGAGAGAAGTGCTAAGAACATTTTTTTTAATATTCTCTTAACACTCACTCTTTTATAATTGGTGTAAAACTCATGAGTTTTACACTTTAGAAATAGATCATATATAAAGTGATGAAACTCATATAAGTTTTTATCATACACGGTTAGAGAATGTGTTAAAATGAGAGTGTTCTTAGCATTTTTCTAGCTAGAATGTTGTAAGGTTGAACAACCAACTTAACACCGTAGAAGAAACGATATTACAAAGATTTACACTTATATTTGTACAACTATTTTTTGAAAACTTTTAAACATCTCTCTTTCTCTCATGTCTATGTTCTTATAACCTCTCTTCATTTTTTTCTCTATTATTTTTATCGATAAAAAAAAATTGTAACAAAAGTTGTCATCAAATATTCTACAAATATGGTTACTCTTTTGATATTTGCGATTTTGTTTGTACATGACATGCACATGATTGCACTCATAACTTCAAGAGCCATGCATGAGTGCGAGAAAGGAAAAAGGACAGCATTGCCTATACTCATTTCTTTTTCCTCATATGCAGTGCATGGCACCTTCAAAGGCATACCAGATATGATTGTCTTTCATAATTAATGATAATAATCGAGTGTTGCGTGCATGCATATATTTTGGTTAAAATCAAATTTACATTGTATGGTCACATCTTTGCTATTTATAGTATGACGTAAAAATAGGATTTATACCTTTACATTACAAGGCTGATTGAATATATATTGTCACTATGATGACGTCGTGCATGGTTACTATTTATTTATTAATCCCATATCAATCTTTTTATTGAAAAATGCACATGAACAAACTGCATCTGGGACAAGTTACTCGACAAGTGTTCATAATAATTTGAAAATTATTCATAACTTTCATAACATGGTTGTCTATTTATAAAATTGAGCCATTACGGTGGTGAAATTACTTAAAAATAGTATGAAATGAAATTTGAGATGTCAACACCAATAAAGCATGTCGTGGATTCTTTTAAGAAAATCCTGGGATTCTTTATAAAGTGGTAAAATAAATATGAGAGAGAACGAGACCTTCCACCGAGACCATGATAGATTAGATGATACATTGAAGTGGTCCAATTTTTGTTAAAACAAATGAGGTGGTCCAAAGTAGTGTTTAAATCATTGGAGAATGGGATTTTCTCGAAATATAACAATTCCTACAACTGCAGAACAATTATGTAGAAATAGGATCCAGGTCTTTCAAAGCATGGCCTTATAAGCCATAAGGCAGTTGGCCTTAACCCTAAAAAATGGTTTAAGGATTTCTTTAAAAAAAAAAAAAAAACTCATCTAAAAAATGGATAATGCTTGATGGTACGAGAGATAAACAACGAAAAATGACGAATGCAGTTTATTCAAAATTCTCAACGCTAACAATCTCATGTAATCTGAAATGATAATGAAAATGCTTATCGATAGGAATAACTGGCCACTACTCCATGATTTATGTTAAACAACTTCATAACCCTCTTTTTATTCCTTAAAAATTGGACAAGTGTGCATTTGTTGAATTTCGTTGGTAAATTCTCGTGCGATGTAGCAGTACTCAAACTATAAGTAAGACACTTAAAAAAAGTAACAAATACATGCAAAAGTTACCCCTTCAAAATTCTCATTCAATCCCATCCCCTAAAGGATTAGCATTTTCCGTAAAACATTTCTTTGTTTTTTTTTAAAGTCTCCTCGTAGTGGAATCTTCAATTAACTGTGCACCACATTTTTTTTTAAGTCTGTTATTGTAGTGTAATCATCAATTAACAGTGTAACACAACTTTTCAAAGGATCATTGAAGTGTAATCATCAATTAATTGTGTGCCACAACTTAATTGATAACTGTAGAAATATTTAAGGGACATGCCATTTAAAAAGGTCTAGCGGTGCAGTTTGTTGTTTGTTTGTCTTTCATTCATGTGTAATTCTTGATATATCTCAAAAGAAAGTAACACTAAAAAGGATGTGATTCTCGCAATTAAGCTATTTGACCAAATAATCGTATTTACTTATTGTTTTACATTGATAAAACTATTATTTACTCCTTTACTTACAAATATAGTTTAACTTTTTAATATTTTCTCCAAATATATATCTTAGATCATCAACAGATTTAGTAAATTAAAGATCTTATTTACTAAGAATGCAATGTTAAGAATGCTTGATTATAAAATTGTGGCTAAAACAAATTAGAATATTAACATAGTTTACGTATAAACTCATAGTTTATTATTATTTGTCAAAACTCTAAGGCCCCAAAATTTTCAAACAAGTCGTAAACATTGAATCTTGAATCCTTCTTAATAGTTAGGATGGTGATATTTAAACATTTCATCCAGCAATTCCATAGATGTGTCATACATTTTCAACCAGAGAGAGAGAGAGAGATGCATCGTGTGTCCATCAATCTTTTTCGTTAAAAATTAGCACGCAAACAAATACCTCGAAAATTAAATGATCTTTGAGGTTGAAATCGGATCCAAAAACATTTGGATGGGAGATTATTCAAGTTTAACTAATGGTCTTGATTTTGAAACTACCAAAGCTATTTTGACATAAAAATTATTTTGACACATCATGCATGTACGTCTTCATATATTAGATGATCGATCAATATCAAATTAGTGTATAATTGACGATATCAAAATCAATTGTTATTTTGTTAAAACTTCAAAAATCTAACGTTGCAACAAAAAAAAAGTGATACTACAAAAGTCATCACGAATCCACACTCTTAGAAATTGTGGTTGGACCCAACACAGCCCCACAAAACCGGTTTGTGAGGTGATGATTACCCACACTTATAAACACGTTGTCATATCATCTCATATTCGATGTGAGACTCTTAACACATCCTCTCACAACCAACACTATTGAGCTTTGTTCGTTGACATAAATGGTAGGTGACCCGATAACGGAAACCTTATAACAAGTGGCCCAATGGATCTTGATGCTCTAATAGTTGAAATTGAGACATAACTCATTCTTACAAAACCGGTTTGTGAGGTGATGATTGTCTCTACTTATAAACATATTGTCATGTCATCTCCTATTCGATGTGAGACTCTTAACACATGCTTCTAAGGTTATCAAACTCAATTTTTTAACAACATTCTAACTTCTTAAAGATTAAAACTATCCAAAAATACAAGAGTTAATTTCTTCAAAAGTTTAATCCTTCTATAACATTGAAAAAAATAGCATCTTTTTGCTTGGGCTTCAAAAATATTTATTCTAATCTTAAATTTGTTGTATAAATGCCAAACGAAACAAATCTACTCGACTTTATCAACAATTCTATCCGAATCAATTTAGTCTCATTCACGAATATTTCAAAATTTGAATATACAAATGAGTTGATTCATTTTGAGAATTTTTATATAGTGCGAAGGAAAAATGCACGAAAGACACATGATGCATGTGAATGGTAGCATGCATCATATTCTATTGTGGATATACATTCGTTGTTTTTCGTCGTTTCCTCGTTCATTTGTAACATCTCAAAACACAAATTTGTACGTGTTACATATTAAAACTCAAATTTGATAACCTTTCTTTGGTTTCCCTATCAAAGTATCAATATTTTTGGACTTTGTTTGCAACTATTCAAACTGGGAACCTTCACAAAAAACTACAAACCAAACACAAAGGACACGTACTGTGGAATTGATTGACGTGAAGCTACTTTGACTTTAGCTTTTGTTACCATTTGTGACGTGCATGTACCACGTAGTGACTTGGTCACATTTTTAACAACGACATCTTATCAAATTGTGGCCGTTGGATCTATTATGAGCACGATGTTGTATTGCATCTGCACTCGTTGCATGTAATCCTTTCTGTGTCGGTAACTAGGTTGATATTTAATATTTTTGTTACCCTATTGTTAAAGTTGCATGTAATCCTTTCTCTGTCGGTAACATGTTGATATTTAATCTTTTTTTAGGGGTGATATTTAATATTTTTGTTACCCTATTGTTAAAGGAATGTATCTTTATCTAAGTGATCGAGCTTAAACATGATCAATGATGAATCCTTCGGCAAACATTGAAGTTGTGTTTTTAGATGAAATAATTTTTAATTAAACTTTATTTATCTTTTGACCAAACTTTAGGGTTAACAAAGAAAAAAATATGGAATATTTCTTTAGTTGTAGGCCACTATTTGGATTGGCAACTGTTCGAGTAAACTCACGTCTAGATGGGTCATTGTCTTGAATTGGAATGCCAAATACTTGCGTTTTCATGAAGATGAGATTGTCGTTAAACACGCAAAAACAAACATACACTTAATTAATCATTTGATTTTCAGAGCAATATATGTCAAGTTAATTCAGAATTTAATGGATATATAAATAAAACTTGATCAATTAGACACTCTTATAAATTATCATCATTAATTGAAACTTTTGGCTGACTCGTTAAATAAAACTTACCAACCACTTAAGTTTAATTACAAAATTAAAATATGATTTGCATTTGTCGAACTACTCATACTCTAAAACTTTGTAAGATATAATATCTAAAATTTTATTTTTTAGAAGAAATTTTTTTTGCGAGGAATTATTTTTTGAAAAAAACTTAGGTATAATTTCTTAGGTGCTTTTCATATGATTCTTAACTAAATTCACCATGATTTCCTTAAGGGTCCGTTTGGTTCGAAAATTAGGAGGGGAGGGGAGGGGAGGGATTTTAACGGAAGGGAGGGAAGGGGGTATATTTTAATTAAAAACGTGTTTGGTTCGCAAGAGGAGGTGAGGGGAGGGGGAGAGATTTTAAAATTATTTTACCGCTTTACTCTTAAACTTAATTAAATAAAAGAAACTACTTGTTTTTACGATTTCGAAGATTGATGAAAGACAATCACACATCTAAGCTGCTTATTTTATCTCAAACTGGTTCATATATTTTGCACCACAAGACATGAATAGGTGAATTAACAGTGGAAAAAAAAAAGGAACAACAAGTAGTAATAAGCTGAATTAAAATAAGATGATGATGATGATGATGATAATAATAATAATAATAATAATAATAATAATAATAATAATAATAATAATAATAATAATAATAAGGTCGTTGACAACGACAAAGTAGTAGTAGGAGTGGTTTGTACATGTAACAAATAAGAGTGATAGATAATATAATAATAAAAGGTGTTACAAGAAAAATATAACAAAATAATAATAAAAATTGTTACAAGAATAAGATAACCTAATAATAATAAGATTGTTACGAAAATAATATAATCTAATAATAATAAAAGTTGTTACAAGGTTAATATTGAGATTTGAAATTAATTTAACGATAATTATGGCAATGCAATAAAATTTTAAAGAGATTTGCTCCCCTCCCCTTCTAAAAATTGAACCAAACACTTCAAATTAAAAATCTCTCCTCCCCTCCAAAACTCTCGAACCAAACGAACCATAAATCCATAATTCACTCAAAGTTTGTTATCTCCAAAAAAATTGTATTTTAGTTAAGAACCATACGAAAAACATCTAAAAAATTGTACTTAAGTTTTGTTCTTATTTTTTAATCTATTTGTCTTACGAATATCCGGATCCACTTTTTCTTTTTCACGTGTAATGGAACTCTCTCTCCTTTCTTTTTGAATTTTTTTTAATGAAAAGGTTATCATCTAGCTCCTCATCAATTATGTTTCAATCCTTCAAAAAAAAAAAAACCATTATGTTTCAAGTTTTCTACCCGTTAGGCGACATGAGGACAACTAAAAAGTGTTGCATAATGGTAATAATGGATACTCAATTTATGTTTAAAATATAATATTTTGTTATGCTTTTGGAGCTGGTATAGCTATCAAAAACGTCTCTTCTTCTTTTTCTATTTTTATTTTATTCGTCCTTAGGATCTTAGGTCCAAATCTTGTGCTTTCACTCTGTTAATTGATTTATATACAATCATTATCATTATAACTTACATATTTATATCATATTTTGTGCTTTCATTCTGTTAATCGATTTATACACAATCATTATAACTTACATATTTATACTATATTTTTAATTTGCATGATTGATTCCTTAACTTACAAGTATTGTAAAGTATAAAAAAAGTATTATATAGTAAATAAATCACATGCTACTTTCATATATATAAACCTATCTTACTATGCTAAAGAACTCCTACATTTTCTTTTTTGTACACAAATTGAAAATCATCAACATAAATTCATATACAACACAACTACAAGAAATCAGATTAAAACTCGAATGAATGTGTCTAGTCCAACAATATTAGTATTGACAATTAAACTAAGTTTTGCAAATTCATACGTCCTTTGAATGACTTATAAGAAAATAAAAGTACGTGACATGCAATTTCATGGCATGTACTTAATCCAATATGTCCAACTAATTATTTTTTTTTTTTTGAAAAAGCCAATATGTCCAACTAAATAAAAGACAAGAATGAAGTATTTGCTGCTCCAAATTTTAGGCAAAACAAGGATGAGGTATTCGCGATTGTTTAAACAAATAATTAGTTGGGTTAATTAATAAAAGAGAATTTCATTATTACAAAAACCTTATTAATTTTCGTTTTTTTAGGCTAATAGTTATATGAATTCGGATACAATAAATAATGGTATAGTACTAGTTAAAAGGTAAACCAATTTTTTATTGATATTTTATAGTGATAACTAATGTGAAACATAAAAAAACAAATAACACATTTATAATGAGACAGATAAAGTATATAATTTGGTTGTAAAATATAAGGTTCGAGAATGCGATTGCGTTAGAAGGGCGCAATTAAACAGATCAAGCAAGTTTAAATTGATGTAATATAAAACCTATTAATCTGAAAGCACCGTGAAAAGCAACAAAAGTAAGAGGCAAAAGTATAAAGGATGTGCGATATGTGCAAAATGTGTTATTTTAATGTAATATGTGACTAGATATTAGGTTTTTATATTGGGTCGTCATTCTTACAAAATTGACTTGTATAGTGATGGAAGTCGTTCTTTATAAAAAAAAACTTGTGTCTGAGACTGTTGAGTTTGGCCCGAAAAGATACTTTGTTACCATATTAGGTTTTTATATTGAGTATAACTCAACCATATAAATCGATTTGTAAGATAAAGGGTGCAACTCTTTATAAACTTTTGTGGGTTAAATGTTTTTAATCCCTATAAATATTCTAACTTTTTGTTTTAATCCCTAAAATTTTGCTTCGACTTTTAGTCCCCCATAAGTTTTCCAACACCACTTGTAGTCTCTGTTTTACAATCGATTCATGTGTATCATTCAAAATTTTAAATGAATTTCTGTAAAATGTTTATGATATTATAAGAATCTCTGCCATAAAAATGAAATGTATTAACAAAAAATGAATTAAATATGATTTTTATTTTTATTTTGTAGGCGTTTAAAAATTTATATTTAATTCTTTTTGATAAAAAAATTACTTTTTTTAGAGATACTTATATATACTATTCTAAACATTTGTTTAAAAAAAACTTATTTAACTCAACTTTCTTCATATTCTACCTTTAAAAAAAACCTTTATTCAATGCAAGACTTGATTTTTTTTTTCTCAATACTAAACACACCTTTTGAACGACTATTAAATCTGTGTGAAACATACATGATTTAGTTTGATTTATTTTGATTTCAATCAATTAATTAAGGAGTGGATGTTTAGAAGAATTTAAGGCTAACACTCGCTTATTCAAAATATTTTTGTCTTACGATATTTATCTTTCTTGGAATACTAATCTAATATTATTTTTTTCCAATGTCACCCTTTTTTTATTAAAGAATATTTTAGTACTTCATTTGTAACAATATCATGAATATATGCTGGAATCTTTATAAAAATGTTGGAAGTCTCTAAAGTCATGATTACCCTTGTTAAATCTGGTAGATCAACTAATTTTGCATTATTTTATTTTAATTTTATAAAATTAATTTAAGTTAATTAGTTTATCACGACAATTTTATATAATAAATTTGCTATAAGAGCCCAAATATATTTTTTGTAGAAAGAGCCGAAGTTTTATAACTTCTCAATTTTACTCAAATGCATTTCTAATTGAGAACAGTTTTCCGAATAAAATAGCATTTTAAGCTGAATTCAGCAGCGTAAAATTTGGTTTTGGCCAATTAAGTATAAAGCTTTTAAGTTTGAGATTTGTTGGAAAGAGTAATAATGTTAGAAAGAGTCTCCAACATTTATTTTTAATTGACTTAAATTAAGATGGTCATACACTTTAAAATGAGTTTCACTTAAAATGGTAGTTCAAACATTGATTTCATCTAATAAAATATTAGATGTTGAAAGGTGTTGAAAATTTATGTTATTGAGGTATTCCTTTTAGTGTGCGGTTTAGGCGGCTTTTTTATTTGGCGGTGGAAAAATCGTGCTCGGTGTTAGCCATGTTTTCTCTTGGTTGGGAGGATGGGTGTGCGGCTTGGCGGTGGAAGAGAAAATTGTGGGTGTGGGAGGAGGAGCTATTAGTGGAGTGTAGAACTTTACTTCAGAGTGTTTCTTTGCAATCTAATGTTACAGATCAGTGGCAGCTTGACCCTATAGAGGGTTATTCAGTTCGTGATGTTTACAAGTTCCTAACAGCTTTGGAGTCTATTCAGGTGGTTTCAGAAGCGGATTTAATTTGACACAAACATGTGCCTTTAAAGGTTTCAATTTTTGCTTGAAGATTACTTGGCGACAGATTACCAACTAAATCAAATATGGTGAGTCGAAGCATACTCTATACAGAGGCAAGTTTATGTACAACATGTTGCAGTCATGTGGATAATTTGCAACATTTATTTTTTTCATGCAGTACATTCGGCTCCTTATGGCATCATGTGCGGTTGTGGATTGACATCTCAAGGGTTGATCCTCAGGTTCTCCCGGATCATTTTATTCAATTCACCTATGCTTCTGATGGTTTAAAAGTGCGGCGCTCGTTTCTTCAGCTCGTTTGGCTCTTGTGTGTTTGGTTGGTATGAAATGAACGTAATAATAGATTATCCAAAAATATAGAATCTTCCATACCTCAGTTATTCGATAAAGTTAAATATTATTCTTTATGGTGGCTGGAAGCTAATAATGCCAATTTTGTCCCGTTCATGTGTTTGGGTATCGACTAACCATTTTTTTGTAATTCTTTTATTGGCATATTGTATTCTTTAGTGGTTTTCTTGGTACAACTTGTGCCAAAGAGGCTACTCTGTCGGTGTTAATATATTCCATTTTTTATTGTTAAAAAAAACATTTCCAGAAAAGCAAATGAACAATTGCCGGCTATTTATCTTATATTTTTTACTTATCAAACTTTGGTCCTCTATTTTACCAAATTAGCAAAAATAATCTCTTTTATTATAAAAGGCTGAGAAAAATATATTAATAAACCAAACAAAACCCCCCTCTAACACAAAGTGCATCAGAGAAGGTTAACCAACCAAGAAGTTCACATTATAAACCAAACAAAACTTCTCTTAACACAAGATGTATCATTGTTGTGTGTAAGGATTTTTAACGAATTTTCATCATAAATAAAACTTTAAAATTCAGTGAAAAAATGTAACTAACAATATAAAATATTGGTGGGGTAGTTTAGCACGTGAATTAGGACAATCATCGATCAAGATGTCTCTCAAAGATGGGTGGGTATACATTCCGCCACACATGTTAAAACTTTGAATTGGCTCTTTTACAACTAAATTAAGAAGCTAGACATCGTGCAGGCCAAATTCTGAGATGTTCGTACAAAGTCGCCCAAGAACCAGATTAATTTAGTACAAATATCATATGGTCACTTGAATATTAGATAAGCCTGACATATGCAACATAACAAACCATTTAAGGGAATATGTGACTTATTTGAAATTTCCAAATTGACTTAATTGAAATTTCCTTTCTAATTTTCAATACCAATGACAATTTGCAATCAAGATTCAAGAATGAACTCTCGTGTCGATTTCACTAAGAGGCCAAACAAATAAATAAACTCATGATTTAACATAGAGGGGGCCTTAAATTTGTTTAACCGTGTGTAATTTTTGTCTTGTTTCGTTTTTGTTTCTTTTTATTTTGGGTTAGATTTTTCTTCACCTTGTATTTTTTTCTCATTTATTTTGATATCTTTTTAAATTATAAAGAACAACAGCAATAATAATAAATTGCCCTTAAAATATTTTAAAATCTGTCACTAGCAAGTTAAGGGAAGTCACCAACCACACAATAATGACCCTTATTAGGATGGTTTATTGATTTAAGTCATCAGAAGTAAGAAGAAAGAAGAAAGAAGAAAGGGAAGGCACCAACTTCAACTTGTACCCAAAAAAGAAGAAAGAGAAGGCACCAACCCAAACAATGATATTCGATGATCATGACTGCAGTACATTTTACAGGAAAAAGGTTTAACTTTCATATCCAACCCCTGTATATGCTTGACTTTAATATTAGGATATATGATCCAATATCTTGCTCATGCATAAGTTTTTTTTTCATCATTAGATTAAAAAAAAAAGTCACACCCAAAAAAATAGATCATATTTCATTAAATTTAATGGTAAAATATATTGATCCGACAATAAAAACTAACCTATATATATATAAAATATATTTTATGTATTAAACACTTATTTTACACTAAAAAATAAAATATTTAATACATAAAATCAGTTTTTTTTTCAAAATGATAAAAATTGTTTATTTATGATAATAATATCACTGATGGTAGTTGACGGCTGAAAACATGCCATAACATAGAGCTCCGCCATCGACCATCAAAACTTCACTATCGATCATCGTTGAGCCACTAGAGCTCGTCCACCGATCACCTTGGATCGTCAGAACTCCACACCATCGGCCGGCCACCATCGTTATTGAGGTGTCAAACGAGTGTCCCTATATATGAAATGAACAACTATCATTACTCGAGATAATTGACACTCCGTGGTTTCATAGAGGACACATTCCGTTGACTCAACGTTCTACATACGTGAAGAACGAAGGTATAGTCATATAGTCCCCTCTCAAACGCAAAACCACATTGCATTAACTCATAAAAGTTGTAATGCTTTGAGAGAGTTTCTTACTCTCTTTTTTTCTTTCAGTTTATACGTTTGTGATTTAGATGTAATCGAATATAATCTCATTTTCAATAGAATATAGAATTTTTTTTTTTTTTAAAGAACTATCAATTGAAACATTGTTATTATTTATTTTCACGTAGTTTCCACCTTTCAAAAAAAAATTCATATCATTTTCATTTTAGTAAAGAATTTTCATATCATGAAAAACAATGAAAATCAACATAATCTAAATTTGAATTGAAATCTTGAAGTATGCTCCGAGTTTCATGCTTGATTCTTTTTTGTGTCAATTTCGATGAGTTAGTTTGGCTTATTAAGAAAAACATAATCTAAATTCACAAACTTGCACCGATTATATTTTATCTACATTAGACATTGTTTCAAAAAAAATAATCTACGTTAGACATGTTTAATTTTCCTCATAAAAAAAAAAGGTGTAATGAGATAATGGAATTTATTAGGGCTTAATTTTCTTGATAGGGCTTAATTTATTAGTTGACACTGTTGATGTGTACTTTGTTAGGGCTTATTTTTATCTTTTCCTTTTTTTTGTTTCTTTGTTCTTTTTTATCTCATGTAAACAAAAAAAAAGTTGTAATGAGATAGATATTAGAATTTATTGATTCTTTTAGTAAAGATAGATAATCTTAAAACGTGGACAACTAAAAAAAATGCAAAAATAATTAATGGTGATGTGTTGTTGCTAGGTAAAATTTAATTTTCCGGACTTTTCCTAGTTTGGATACATTGAAACAAAAGCAACATGGAATTTTTTAGGGGAAAAATAATATGGACTTGTGGGGTATATAAAATAATAACTCCCATTTAATTTTTTCTGATGTAAGAGCATGAATTTTATTAATTTATTTGTTCCCATGCTTCTTAATTTTTTTTTTGACAATAAAAAATGAAACTTATATATTAAACAAGTGATCTATGATTCCCATCTCAGCAGTTTTTTGTGTTTTACACAACTCAATTACACTTAATGATTTGTGTACATGCATAAATCTCCTCAATATTTTTGATTTTTGAAAGAAAAACTCCTCAATATCTTGAAAGAAAAAGAAATAAGTCAACGACGTGATAAATGTTACTATAAATAATACGATATGATATGAGTGGAATATAAATTGGGGAGAAAATAAGATATTAAATAAATATTGAAAAATTACATGCTCGCTCATTATCCTATTTAAACTGAGTATTTTTTAGGACAGAAAATTAAAAGAACGTTGGTTGATTATTATTTTATTTTTTTATAATATTAGTACGGTGAATACAATACATTATTCTTTGATACAATAAATAAAAAAAACATTATTCTTGTTCAACGGTGAATTAAATACGTTATCCAACATATTTTGATTGATTTTTGTCAAAAAAAAAAACATATTTTGATTGATTATGTAGGTAATAGGTACACAATGACCTATGATGTATCTGTGGTCCTAAGTTGTATAATATAACTTAGTATCTTGCTAACGAATGTCTTTAAGACATTTTTCAAGAATTTTTATGAAGAGATTATTCATTAAAAAAGTTAAAGATTTTTTTTTTCTAATGTAATAATTACATAGGTTTTCATAAATTATTAATACTTTAGGTGCTTAAAAGTATCCTAGCCGCTAGTTAGCATTTTCCTTTTTTTTTTTTAAAGGCTAAAGAATGATATATTAACAAGGTTACGTTGTTTTCGCACAAGAATGTTATAAACTACGGCCAGTCAAAATTATGTACAATCCACAAAAAACAGACACAAGCAACGTTACATGTCTGCAGAACAACACAAAATGAGATTAAGCCTCCAAAATTGGTAATCATAATCGAAAGTAACATATTTCAACTATAACCACCAAAAGGAGAGAAGCATAACCCTTTCACACAATGCTTGGATGTTCTCCTGTTTGTTATGAAAAATGTGACGATTCCGCTCTTTCCAAATTAACCAAACATCAACGATCCAAATAATATGAAGGGAATATCTAGGCCACCAAATTGAGTGAGATGAGACATTAAATTTCCGTGGAAAACTGTAGAGAAATCGAGCCAACAACTTATGAGTTGCCAATGTTTACCGTAAAAATCACATTGAAAAAATAAGTGATCCCTGTCTTCAATTAAACCACAATTTGCCGAGCAGCCTGCTTGACATCTCTAAGAACCCTCCTTTTAAATAAATAGTCTTTTGTAAGAATACGATTCAAACCCAAACGCCAAGCAAAAATTGAAAGTTTGAGAGGACCACTTTAAGCTAAAGAACTTTAGAATTCGGAGTAGTAATAATCTGCAAGCCGTCAGTTAGTTTATCACAAACACTACTAATTATATAACCATGCAATGAGTGTAAAGTTAACATTGTCCTATAATCAACCCTTGCCACGTTCTACTTCAACCTCAATTATAAAAAAAAGTTGATTTTTTAGATTGAATAAATGAAGTATTTAATTTATATTAGAAACATGATAAATCATTCTGTGAATGAATTTGAAAAATAAATTTTCTCATAATACAGACTAGAGGAAGTACGAGCTTATTAACTACTCGAATTTTTTAGACAACTCTATCCATTTATAGTTTTAGAGAAGCAACAACTGCATAAGAAAATAGTTATATACCTCGGGGTAAATTATACCCAATTGGACCCACAATCCTATTTGTATATCAAAATTCAAAAGTCATATACTTTACTTTACATAAGAGAAAAAAAAAACTATGGCTTAAAAGTAAACAGGAGACATAACTTTTGTCTTTATCTGAAAAGGACCAAGCCTAGACGATGCCATGATACATCATTTAAATGCATGCAAAATTTGTGATGGGGAGCTAGAAGTGTATATACTAATCTAGTCTAGAATATCCTAGACCCTGCCTGCCAACAAGGATATATTGATTAATTTGATAGAATGAAAGGAAATGAATTAATAACATCAAAATTAATTTTACTTAAATGAAAAAATTTCTGTCTATATATACTTTACAAAAGTAAATACGTTAATTTTGTTTTAATAAACGTTAAATTTTAATAGATAAATAAATAAATGTTTGTATAAAAGTAGTAATCAAAATTTCACGTAAAATTATCGTCCTATAATTGAGGCTGCTATGGTATGCATATTTATGGGCCCTGGGGTACGAGTCTTTTTGAAAAGTCTTCAAATCAAAGGAAAAACGAATATAGCACGAAGTTAGGCCTCTATACATGCATTTTTCAAGAACAGTAAAAATGAATCAATTTAAACACAGTCCATTTCAATAATTTAAAAAAAATTGATTAAAATAAACTAACCTGATTTTTCTTTAAAAATTATTTCTCTTCTTTTTATGAAAATGAATATAGGGAATACAACTTCCCTTTTTGTATAAATTATCCTCCCTTTTTTCCAATTAAATCAAACTATTCAGGAATGTAAGTAGCTTATTTATAACAATTTTTAAGTGCCAGCTTTTGTGCTAGTTTTTTTTTATTTTATTTTTTTATCAAAACTTGTGCTAGGATATTATTGACTTTTAATTAAAAAAACAGGACACAAAGGATACGGCAACGCCTTATTGGCAACAAATTTTTTGACAAGTTGAAAACAAAGTTACCAACCAACATGATTAGTACTACTAGGTAATTAATAAGGTAAATAAAAGATCTATATAAAGGGCATCACTTGGTTTCATTATAGCATATCAAAATCCCACTACCTAGTGAGGTTAAGGCAACAAGAGAACAAAAAAAAATGAGGTCTCCAATGGCCTCTGCCACTTTGACTCTTCTATTAGCCATAATAGTGTCTCTCTCCATACCATCTCAAATTTCAGCAAATAGCTACTTGTATTCTTCACCTCCACCACCTTCCAAGGTGTACCCTCCAGTTTCCCCTCCTTACCACTACTCTTCACCACCACCACCTAAGGTGTATCCTCCTCATTCACCACCACCTAAGGTGTACCCTCCAGTTTCACCACCTTACCATTACTCTTCACCACCACCACCCAAGAAGTATCCTCCTCATTCACCACCTCCTAAGGTGTATCCACCAGTCTCGCCACCTTACCACTACTCTTCACCACCACCACCCAAGCCTAAGGTGTATCCACCAGTCTCACCACCATACCACTACTCTTCACCACCACCACCCAAGAAATACCCTCCACATTCACCACCACCTAAGGTGTATCCACCAGTCTCACCACCTTACCACTACAGTTCTCCACCACCACCTAAGGTTTACCCTCCACATTCACCACCACCCAAGGTGTACCCTCCAGTTAAACCACCTTACCACTACTCTTCACCACCACCACCAGTGTACTCACCACCAAAGAAACCATACTATTACCACTCTCCACCTCCACCGGTTTACTCACCTCCTCCTCCCTACCATTACAGTTCACCACCACCACCACCAAAGAAACCTTACAAGTATTCTTCTCCTCCCCCACCATACGTCCACCCTAAACCTTACTACCATTCTCCACCACCACCAAAGAAACCATACAAATATCCTTCTCCTCCACCACCAGTGCATCATTACAGCCCTAAACCTTACTACCATTCTCCACCACCACCAAAGAAACCATACAAATATTCTTCTCCTCCACCACCCGTGCATCATTACAGCCCTAAACCTTACTACCATTCTCCACCACCACCAAAGAAACCATACAAATATTCTTCTCCTCCACCACCAGTGCATCATGTAAGCCCTAAACCTTACTACCATTCCCCACCACCACCTAAAAAGCCATACAAATATTCCTCTCCTCCTCCACCAGTGCATCATTACAGCCCTAAACCTTACTACCACTCTCCACCACCTCCATACTACCCACACCCCCATCCCCACCCAAAACCTTACCCACACCCTCATCCAGTTTACCATTCACCTCCTCCCCCAAAGAAACCATACAAATATTCTTCTCCTCCTCCACCAGTGCATCATTACAGTCCTAAACCTTAC
>Ga0228711_1000300_pt1 | contig 54784 bp, 22 predicted proteins | sample MedpolnodulmetaG_2_FD_177996 | JGI IMG/M metagenome (GOLD analysis project Ga0228711, IMG submission 177996) | Root nodule microbial communities from Medicago polymorpha collected in Santa Monica, California, United States - brown nodules | ecosystem: Host-associated > Plants > Roots > Nodule... | reverse complement strand
CCTCCGGCTTACCAAGCTCTCTCAGCTTTCTCCCTGCATTTATACACTTGTACTCCCCATCATACCACATCTGAAAATCAAATTAATTAAGACATTGTCACTACAAATAATTTAAACACTTACGCTAAAGAATTTAAATAATTTGAACACTTACGCTAAAGAATTTATAGAATTTAAACACTCATTTAAATAATTTAAACACTACCGCTACTAATTTTAAGCACTTTAAAGCATTTAAAGAATTTTAGAGAATTTAAACACTTACATTATGATGGTTCACCCAAAGAGGGTTCGCCACGTGCCTTGCGTAGTCGGGCAACAATGTCGTGGTCTCATGACCTTCTGGAGAGGGAGGCCCTCCGACAGGGTATGGCGGTATCAACGGAACACGATGACCTCGTCGAGGCCGAGTCTGAGGCTTAGGCTCACCCTCAGGAACTACATTATCTGCCTCAAAATAATCCACCACAACATTCTCTGGCACCTCCTCATCATCTGCCACCTCCTCATCCTCTGCCTCGTCCTGCAGCTGATAAAACATTCTCTCCTCCTCCATCGATCATATCCAACAAAACCCTCATCTGCATACCCGACATAATCATGTGTTGGTGTCAGATCAACCACCTGGGAGGAGTAATCCATCTGTGACTGTGATCCCTCTCCAACTATCCTCGGGTCCATGCGCTTCCGAGTCTTTGGGACATACGGGTTTTGATCCACCCTCTCTCTCTCTGAGCGCTAGCGGTACTCGCCGCTTTACCTTTGCGCATCCTATCCTCTCTAATAAGTTGTTGCTGCTCATCCTCATCCCTAGCCATATCTGTACAAAACAAATTAAAAATAACATAAATACGTGGACAATGTATTTAGCCATTTCCTAAAAACTATATATTTTTAAGGCATTGAACATAGCATACCACATTATGTCATTCTTCAAACTTGCCAAAAAAAAGCAAAAATCCAAACTTATAATCATTATAACTTATATACATTGTAAATTTAACCAATTTGCAAAAAAAATAACACAAAAAAAGCAAGAATATCTCACTTAGGCATTTCATCAAACACCTTATGTGCATTATAAATTAGGAGCACAATTAGTGTTATTTGAAGATCTAAACAACTACATTATACCTACACTTACTCTAAACAACAATTCCAGCATAAACAATACATTAAAACATCTAAATCATGCTTAATTTTCAATTTTCTAACCTAACCTAAAACTACCTAAAAGTAACATTTTGCTCAAAATTATAAAAACTAACACCCTAAACAAACTACATTGCATGTAAATAGGAAGGAAAGAACTTACTTGTGAATTATTTGAAGAAATTGGGCTCAAATTCGATCATATGAAGTTTGGAGAAATTTGGAAGAGTGTTTTAGGTGTTTGTGTTTCTGGAAAATGGAAAAGTGATGATTCTGGTCTTGTTTATTCGCAGAACTCAACGGCAGTTAACTACCGCCGGAGACTGTAAAGTAATTTACTTGTATAAAAATGACGTTTTTAAGGTCATAAAAGCAATCTTCGACAAATTATCACCCACAACAAACTCCTTTTAAGGGCTATTAGAAGCTTTTTCCTGACGCACTACTATTAGTACCCTCCAGAATTAACATGGTGAACCAAATGACACATGCAGTGGTGTGTCATCACTATCACATTTCAAAAAAAATAAAATCGATTGCATTTTATTTTAGGGAAAATCGATTGTATTATAAAGTAGACAAAATGACCAATGCAGTCCGACTTATTGTCATGATACTTATTTTTCACATGTTTATGTTTACATATAATCATAGATGCAAAGGCAAACATCTAATTACAAAGCAAAACAATCTCTAATGTTAGGAAGCGAAAAGTGTCCAACCATAATTGGAACCTGGTAGTTTATTTTGCTTTTCAAAGAATTTGTCTGCAAAAATTACACTCACCAAATATTGCTAAGTGTGAAAATGTAGATTCAAACCAACACTCCAGTGTAATGCGATGTCACTGCAACTTTCTAATTTACACAAACATTTCTAAAACTAATCTCTAAATGATTCTTAATAAAAAATTTGGTCAGAAATGTAAACAGAAATTAACAAGGGTATGTAATTTGCATTAAAATTCATCTTCGTTCATTACTACTGATTAAAAGAAAAATTTGATATGCAAGAATCAATGATTTGCATTCCGCCCATTTGGGTCCCACCGGTTAAAACTCTCAAGGAGAATTTTCTGCTCATTTGAGTCCCACAAGGCTCGAGGTATTAGTCTCCACAGTTGCGCACACAATCGACAATAGCCTGGTGGCTAGAACTAGGGGTGGACATGGTTTAGTTCGGAATGAAAACTGAACCGAATCAAACTGAATTGTTTGTTAAATTTAAAATAACTGAACTGAACTATTTGCATTTCGAACTGAACTGAGATGAACCGAACTGTTATTATTGATACCTTTGAAAAAAATATTTAAAAAAAAAAACAAAAACGAATTTTAGTTACCGAACTAAACTGAATTGAACTGTTTCAGTTGAGTTTCAAAACTGTTAGCAATGGTTCAGTTTTTTTGTTCAGTTCGATTTTTTGGTTTTTTTGTCCACCCCTAATTAGAACTTCACATTTTTTAAGGTGAATAAATGAGGGGTCTGGGTTTGAACTTTGACTTAGTGTGTGTGTATATTGTTCGTAGCAAATGATTAAGCTCAAACTTATTCCCCAAGCCATTAAATAATATAACCTAAAGTGTGACCTCTACCTGTTCGTACCATGGAGAATTTTTTCCAAAATTTGAAGAGAAGAGTGAGGGAGAACATCTCGACCGGAGGAGGCGGAGTTGCCGACGTGAAGACGGAGAGCATCTCGACCGGAGGAGGAGGATTTGTCGACGTGGAGAGAAACCCTATCCTTCCCCAAGACTTTCTTGATACGGACATGTTTTGTTGTCGACCTAGAGAAGTGAAGTGGAGCCGATACCGTCCTGGCATTAATATATTCGCTCTTTTACTTGTTCATAACCACAATGAGAAACAGGTTCTTTTTCTTTTCTCTCTTTTCGCTCAGTATATTATTCTTGACGATTAGGGTTAACACCAAAATAAAATATGACATACTTGTAAACCTTAATGCAGAATGCAAATCTGAAGTTTGTGAATGTGGTAAATGCGGAGTTTCGTAATTGTGGTGCAATGGGCTATCGCATTACACTCAAGGCTAAGGATGGAGAGAACGTGAATGTCTATGAAACAGGTATTTTCGTCGAGGCTTGGATGGACTGGAAGGAGATGCTAAGTCTACAACAGTTGACGCTCAGCCACAACCAACTGCTAGATTGATCATTTTCAGTTATTAGTTTCCATTGAGCTGAACACGTATTCTATTTTTCTCTACTGTTTAGTCTTTTGGATTTTTTCTGAATGTTTTCATTTAAATTGATTTATTCATTGGCTCACCCCCAAACCAGAGATATGCTTTATTTAATCAATGTATGTTTCATGTTTCTTCACATTTAAATTGAGAAATTATTGATTATCAAGTTCAATAACTTGAGTTAGATATTCCTTTTGCATAAGTAGATGAGTGGTATAGAGATATAGAGACTGTTTGGAAGAACTTAATTATGAAAACAACTTATGACATTGTTTGTAAGCTGTTTTTAACTTATTTGCTTAAGTACTCTAAGATAGCTTATCAAACCAGCTTATAGATTATACGAAAATAATTTAACTTTATTTTATCTTTTGCTATAGAAATAGCTTATGCATAAGAGCTTATCATTTATGCTATAAGCTACAAATAAGTTGTTTATCCACATAGTGCCGCAGTATATTATACAATGCAAGTTGTTAAGAGAATTGTGTAGAAATCTGATATCTTGAAGTATGTTAAATCATTCAAATAAAGTCCTGAATGCTAATTGCATATTCCTATAGGGAAGAGTGATGTACTATATACAAAGAGAAGAATTCCACAACTACTAGCATAGAGTATCTTAGCCATTAACTATTCCATTGTTTTTCATGATCAATTTCAAAGGCCAACATAGCTATTGAATTTTTACGTGCAGGGAGGAAGTGATTTTATAGAAACTAAAGAAAGGAAATCCTTTGATTATAAAACATTAATTTATTCCTTCAATGCTAGATTTATCAAATTACATTTTAGAACAATGTCTTTCAATTAGGAACTCCCTGAGATATTTATGCAGCGCAAAGGATCAAAATAATAGTAGAAGTATATCCATTTATATTGTCTAGGAATTTATGAACAATAGAATGAACACTATTAAGAAGGTTTTGGCACCATTTTTTGATTCAGACTGTAATTTGGATTTCAATGCAATTTTAGCAAGAATTGATATTTGCTCAATTAGAAGGGAGGATGATGCTGACACAAAGTGCTTCGCAAAAGTGGTCAGAAAAGAGATCAGAAACGGTGAAAACACATTATTCTGGAAGGAGTTATGGCACAAGTAGATCAGCCAATCTGTCATAAATTCCAGACCCGTTCAGTTTAGCTTCTGACAATCAATTCATAGTAGCACAGAAATTGTCTGCGTCCAATGGTGTGCAGAACTGAAAATGGAGTTGGAGTCGAAATCTGAAGTCTGAACCATGAAGAAAATCTTCCTGCTGCTGAACTGGTCATTGCCCTGCCTGCAGTGCAGCTGCAGGAAGGCGTGACATATATGTTTAAATACGGAAGATTACATCGGTTTCTCAGTTAAAAATTGTTATAATATGCTCTGCGGTCTGCATAATTCTGCAGAATAAGGTGAGGATTTTATGGCAGCTGTGCATGCTTAGAGGGAAGCGTCGGTGCGGTCAAAAATTTGTATGTGTGGATGGAGATTATGGATGAGAGTGGTTATTCACCATGTGCAACAACAATGTTGTCTGTTTTGCTTTGAAGACATTGAATCTGCAAGTCATCTTTTTGCAAGTTGCAATATAAGACTAAAGAAATTTGGGATTTGATATTCACTTGGTTGGATTGGAAAGCAGTAGGTTAGGGAGCCGAATTAGTTGATAATTTGAACAGCAAGAAAGTGTCCCACTTAGTTTGGCTAACAATGGCTTGGTGTATTTGGTTGGAAAGGAATGACATTCTTTTTAACGTGAAAGTTGCCAATGTCACTGCATTTTAATGCAATAATAAAATAAAGGAATGTAAAGCTGTGAAGATATAGCTGTGATATTTTGCCAATGTGTGTAGGCTTATATGTTATTGGGATGTTTTACCTTGTGAAGGCTAATTGCCACTCTGTTGGTATTTAGAACCTGTATTAGGCTTTCCATGTCAAATAACATTTGAATTAGCTTGTTAGTTGTGTTGGTTTATGGGAACATTATCATTTTTGCCAACTACACATATCTTGTGTTAGTGTGCTATTAATAAAATCAGCTTATAAAAAAAAATGATGTTTTAAGGATTCAAACTATAAAGATCAAACATAGATCCAAGTGAATATGCATCTAAAGAAAATACGGTGAAAGACTCTAAAACTCAAGAAAAGGAAATTGCTATAAAATTTTCAAACTTTTTAATTTTGTAACTCAAAGGTTATGAAAAAGAATATTCTAAAAGTGATATTTTGTAACTTATTTTTTAAATTGTTTTAGATTGAGGGAGTCACACCCATGCAAGGTCAAGAAAGCTTCCCCAAATAACTTATCAATTGTGAAATTTTGAATTTATTGGAGTGAATTGAATGGAGATTTCAATATAGACTTTTTTATGATCATTACAAGAAAATTCGGGATTAGCTACGATAGAAATTGTAGCTACATATTTGTTTCAAATTAATTCTCATATGAATTGTAGCACGGATTGAGCGGCAAATCATGTAACAAAATGCTTACTAACTAATGTACAACTACTCTTCAAAGCATGTCACTGCTTTTAAAAGCTACCCCAAATTTTCTCTTTGCTTTGTGCTTTTTTCTTCTTCTTTCGTTTCACCATTAAAATGTCTTCAATGCATGCATTCGTCATTCTTCAACAAGAGTTGCAACATTTTGCTCTCAAAAGATGCACCGGATATTGCTTTGCTTTTTTGTGAAGAAAAAAAACCATTTTTATGGTATAAAAAATGAAAAATATAATTCAATATTAAATACTTTTTAGACAACAATATTACAATGCTCTACTTCTTAAGAATATTTAAGGCCTTCCCTAATATATATATATATATATATATATATATATATATATATATATATAAGCAGTGGCGGATCCAGGACCCTGAGTCAGGGAGTGCAAATTTTTAATTTTGTTAAAAATTATTATTTTCTTTATTTATAGTATAAATTTTTGTGTTAACCCTCTGGTTCTCAGGGAAATGGACCTTTGCTAATTTAGCGTTTTGAGATAAATATAGCTAGCCGAAAATTATTATTTGTATAAAGAAAAATATTAATATCAAAATTATAAATTTATATATATTGGTGTATCATTTTTTTTTAATATACCTGTAATTTAAGAAACTAGATTTACAACTTTTTTTTAACTTGAACCCAAAAGAAATTTGATATTTTATTTAAAAAATCTACTTTTTTTAAATGGCTGTATAAAATTTTATAACTTTCATTTTTTTTTTACAAATTATAAATTCTAGTATTTATTATTAGGAACTTGAAAGAGGAATATTATTAATATTAGACGTTAAATTCTCTATAGACAAGGAAAAAAATGAGAAAAAAATGGAAAAAGTAATAAGATAAGAATACATCATGGTTTTTATAATTTACTATATATAATAATTTACTATTCGCAAATTATATGTATTGTCGTTCATTTGATCTTAGCCGTTGTGTCATTTCTTACTGTCCTCAGCAAGTCAGCACATGTGCTCGTCTCTTGGGCATGTAATTTTTGCATTATTAGTAAGAAAAGGAAAAAGCTAGGAGATAAACAAAATAAACAACTCATAACAAACAAAATAGCTACATCTAGAAAGATAGAGTGCGTTAGATTATAACTAAGAACGCACTTCATATAAATCACAATCATTAAGGTGCACTGGAGGTGCAAATTTAAAATATCAGGGTGTGCAAAGTAAAATTAAGTACTATATTTGGTGCAAATTTAAAAAAACCAGTGTGCAGCTGCACGCCCTCACTAGGACCTAGCTCCGCCCTTGTATATAAGGCCCGTAACGTAATTTTTTTTTGACAAAAATAAAACAATATTCATTCATTCAAATCAATAGATTACATTATTCAACATCGCTAAAAACGTAAAAACGTAAAGGATGAATATGCGAACAAACTCACATCATTCAAGTTAATAGCATATAACGGCATAATGCCTACAAAAATATATGATAAAATTAAAGTGACCGGAATACCCATGTCTCCGGATCTGCAACGTTGACGCCCAATTCTTTGATTGAATAATCGATCTTTCAATATGAATCAAATGAACACCACAACAATACAGGAAATCAAACAATGTCGCACAAGACGACGAACAACACACCATCACACTCGGAAGAAAAAACCACGAAGAAAAAACCTAGTTCTATGTGAAAAATCACTTATTTAGATTGAATGAGAGAGAAAAAGATGAAGATGGGTGATTTCAAGTCAAAAATTGACCCAAAACCAGCCCTCAATAAAGAAAATGAAAGAGAAAACCTAGAGAGAAAAACTAAGATCGGCTTGTTTAAGAGAGAGAAACTATTGTCTAGTATAATTTAGTTTGCTGTAACGTAATTTTATTACACGTATATTAAATCACACCTTAACATACAAATATTAAACTAATATATTTGGACATCCACAATTCTTAAACACTTGTTCAATATTGTTTTTAAGAGTTCAAAACAAAATATATATTAAACAACAATCAAATCAAAACACAATAAGTGTTAACATCAAAAGATACAAAAATCATTAAAAAAAATTACACCTAAATATGACGGCATATCCTACCCAACCAAACAAAAATCAAATTCCAAAAGTAGTCACAGAACCTCCTGGATTTTAATCCAAAACATTACGTCTAGTTCATTCTTTTTAAAAAAATCTGACTATTTTTTTTTCTTCAAGTAGACAAGCATAATAAATTTCCAACTAGAACTTAACAAAAATAGTTAAATAATTTAATTACAACTCAGCAAAACCTAAATTCCTTCCCCGGGTGCGCGCTTCATGCAAAAACAAGACATACATCATATGTTCTTTGGTACCTAAAATGTTGTTGGTTGTAAGGTTAGTCTTCAACACCTATGAAATCTAAAATGTTGGTTGTAAGGGTTAGTCTTCAACACCCATGAAATAAAATCAATAATAAATCACAACATCAAATAAGAATATACAACTATCATCAATGAATTGTGAAAAAACATTTCTTTTTAGTTTAAAACATTCATCACTCTAAAATATACTGGTAAGAGCAAATATAAGACTCAAGACTCAATGTTGATGCAGATGCATAAAATGCAAATAGACCATGATCCGGATATCACCCCAATTGGCATAATAGTTTTGATCGCCCCATCTGCCACAGAATAATGAATCGCCCCATTTGGCATATAATAATAATTATCACCCCATTTGACACTTAAAAATCCATTGAAATAATAATAATCGCCTCATTTGACACTTAAGAATCCATTGAAATAATAATAATCGCCTCATATGGCACTTAAAAATCCATCAAATGCAATGACATGCATGCTATGCACTCTTTCTGTAAATTACAAACTTTTCCGACTCTTGAACTACATAATTTATGAATTTCACATCATCACTAAAACTTCATAATCAGTAAACTTTAACACAACCACATACACAATGAAAATCATTTTAACTCAACATTTCTCATTGCACAAATAAGAAAACATCAAGATTTACACATTAATCAAATCACATACTTTAACAAAACTTCAACCCACCAATTCTTATAATAATCAACTACAAGAAAATTAACAAAAACATAATAAAATTTTTCACTCATCCATCGAATTAAGAAGCATATCAAATTCAATATCATAACCTATAATTTTCAATTAAATCATGGTCAAGATTAGAGCCCCTACCTTAACCCTTTATTTTTTTCTTTCCATACTCTAGCAAGAAACTCTAAAGACTCACGCTGAAGGATGCAAGAAGATTTATATTTGAAGCTTCAATGAAAGAACAGTCAGAATTAGAATAAAAGGAAACATGTTCGATAGAAAAAAGAACTGTTTAAAATGTTATACCTTTAGAGCTTACACGGAGAGTATAGCTAGGCCAAATCATAAGAAATGATAGACATGGATGGTTTTGTAAAACTAGAATAGAGAGTAGCAAGTTACTGGTTGATTAACACAAAATAGGATTGGGAACCAAAGTATAGGGACAACGGATTTCAAACTAAGTTTTGTAGCTATGAAGATCAAGACATTAGGTAGGCACTTGATAATGAGAGCAAACATCAAATTAATCATAAAGGTGCATGAGAACATGTGATAGAAATTACTATGATGGTTGACGATTTAACCATGTGAGTGGTTTAACTTGAGAACATACAATTTTCAAATGAGAAAGACGTGTAAGGAGGTCTAATGTTCTGATGGTAGGAGACTGGCAAGGAGCACGATTTTGAGAAATAGAGAAACGATTAATGTGATTTTGCTATGTGAATTAGACTAAAATAACTAATTAAGAGAATACCCACTTAATCAATCCTAAACGTGGGTTGTGGAGAAAACTGTAAGTCCCACTAACTATTCCTAGATATTAGGAGCTGTCAACTAGTATAACATAACAAACTATAGCATCATACACGTTTATAATTTTCCTAAACTACAATTATATTATATTTTTAAATGAACAATTACATTATATATTTATTTATTATTAAATAAGTTATTTATATTTCTTACTATAAACAATTCTCTAAATTAATTAATATTAAAATAAATTACCAAGTCAAAAATACTTATAGTTTATCAAATTGATTAAGAAACATAGATAAATATACACATAGTTAAAATAAACAGCTAGAGGACCTATATAGTGTCACAATTTTCTTAAATTCTTTAAATATAATATAAGTTTTTGAATAAATCATAAATAAATAAATTATTATAAAAGAAACATATGATGTATATAAAACATAGGGATGTTACAAGTCACATATTCCATTTATAGAAATTGTAGGTGAAACTCTTTGCTTTAAATAAGTAATCAAGATTAAACCAAAAGTTTTACCAAATCAACAAGTGGACTTTCTATTGATTACAAAAAATTACTTGATCCAAATAATCCACAAGCAACTCATCCATATCAAATGAAGATAATCATTCACTTTTTTCCCATGAGAAATTTAATCTATAAAATAATTAGTAACATTAGTGGATTGTTGTTTGACAAATCACAACTTGGAGATACATGCCAATCAAAAACAAAATGTTTAAATGTTTCATTTATGATACATATTTCCACACATATAAAAAATATTGTACTACGAACACTCGTATAGATCAAATTATCAATAGTTGAAAGGTGATCATTAAACAATCTTCAAACAAATAGCGATCAACCATTTTGATCCTAGGATGTATCACCAGCTGAGGTCTCAATCTAGATGGCGACCAATCATTTGAAGCCTATACTATTATAAAATTAATTTATTTATCTTTTATACAATTATGTAATAATTAGTTTATTGGATGTTCGCATGATGTCACATATTAAAATAATAATATTTTTGTTTGGACTTAATGATCTCTTTTGTCATTTGTGTGTATCATCATGCGTGTTTTTTAGTTCATACGAGTTTCAGTTTGTCCAATTCAAACGTACAATAAGACACCGTCTCATTCTCGTTCATGCAAAAAAAATCATTATTAAATTTTATAAAAGAATAAGAGTCATAGATTTATTTAATTTTTTATTGGAAAAGTTATAGATTTTAGAGTTAAATAAGTTTCTCTCCTCTAAAAAATTACTAGTGAATTTAGTTTGTCATAATCATAAAAAAAATATATCATTTTTGTTTCCATAAACAAAATTTCAACATGGATCTTAGTCTGTGACAAATTTAAATTTGCTTAATTATTTTTAAACTTTTAAATTTTTTAATTAATTTTTTCAAACATGTTAGAACGTTATAAAAAAAATCCCCGCAAAAGATAGGCTCAAAATTTGATTTCTATATGTCTAGATTTTCATTACTTTTTTCTTGAACTTTTAGCATTTTAAAAAATTCATATTTAATTCATTGTATATAAAAAAAAAATTATAATAGAACTTTCTAATTTTTTATTTTTTTTGAGAGGGAACTTTCTAATTTTTAAACATACAAAAAAAAATCAAAAATATAAAAGTTTAAGGATGATTAAACAAACTTGTATTTAACATAGACTAAAGTTGCATGTTGGAAAATTTTACAGGAGCTCAAACACGCGATTTTTTTATGATGGCAAAAAAAAAGTTTGATAATTTTTTAAGGACATAAAATTTATTTAACCCTAGATTTTAAAAACCTAAAATACCTAATCCTAGATGAAAGTGATCGATCTTCTTGTTTTACCAAACCTTTGTTATAATTGAACAATCCTCAATCCATATCATAAACAACCTCAATACATCATTAACACTATACGAGAGGAAAAAAATCATTTCCTTGTCTAAGTCATATCACACTCTAAGAACTTAATCGGAAACAGTTTTTAGTCAGATTTCACTGCGATACAACTTTAACACTAATTGTTGATTATATTCCCTGAGTAAAATTCAAATCTACGTAATTCTAAATGAAAATAATCTTCTTGTTTTACCAAACCTTTGATATGATCAAACAATCCTCAATCCATATCACAAACAACCTCAATCCATCATAGACACTGTATAAAAGAAAAAAATCATTTCCTTGTTTCACTCGTATCACACCCTAAGAACTTAATCAAAAAAAGTTGTTAGGCGGAACTTCGTTGTGATACTACTTTAACGCTAATTGTTGATTCTCTTCCCTGAGCCTCCAATTTTCGATTAAAGCTCTTCCTCGTGTCTTCAACTCGAATTGTCAAACTTCATAAATTTTTTAATGAAAATATACCTAAAACCTAGAACACACAATCCCAAATGAAAAAAATCTCATTCTTTTACCAAACCCTCGATATGATTGAACAATCCTAAATCCATATCATGAAAACTCTACGAGGGAAAGAACAATTTTCTTGTCTCACTCGTGTTACACTCTAATAACTTGAATCAGAGAAAGAAGTTTTTAGTTTGAGAGAATATCCAAGTTGGTATATATAGAGAAATGAAATAAGTAATGAAAACAAGAAAACGAATATGTTTTTTAACAGCGTAGATCAATTCCCACACACAAGGTATCAATGCCCACAAATCAAGATATCAAGACTCATCAAATAAGACAACTTTGCAATTGTGATGTCAATCCAGGATCTAATGCCCCATTGAGATCAGAAAAAATGAGATCAAAACTTGGAAGCTTTGCTTCGATGCCCAAGTTGGGAAGTTGATCAATAACATATTACTTCCAAACCATTGTAGGAGGAAGATTTCAAAAAGAACCGAAAGATACGAAAGCATGACAAATAAGTACACAAATATGATATTTTTTGGGGCATATATTTGGATATGAGAAGATATCAGATAGAATTTCATTGCACCATTTTTTTTATAGACAAATGTAGTCGATGTTACTTTTGGGAGTCAAATTTGAGACTTCATCGTTGAAGCTCCTTCGGTTAATAGTTAATAGTTATTCACGGAACCATCAGAGAGCAACATATAACCCCTCTCGGATGCTTATGTAAAAAAATAAAAAATAAAAAATAACCTCTCTCTAAAATGTTTATTTCATCATAGCAAAGAGAGATTTCTTCTTACAAAGCGGCATCCTCTAAAATTTTATCTATACACTTACATCGTTAATCTCTCCATATAAGTGTTGCAGTTAGTTTTTTTTTAGAAAGGTGTTCACGTTAGATTTTTCTTTTTGAATAGGTGATACACTTAGATGAAATTCAATAAAAGCCTTTTTTGTTTTTTTTATAAGGTTTAATAGCAGTTTTGACCTCTAAGTATCAAGAAGTTGTGATTTTGGCCCCCTAACAAAATAAAATACAATTCAGTCTTCTAAGTACTGCCTCTTTTGCAGTTTTGTCCCCACATACCAATTTTGACAAAGTCAATGTTGACGTGGCCGCCTCGTGTGTAATATTTTTTATTTTTTAAAATATTTTAATTAAAAAAATAAAACAAAAAAAGTATTTTTATTAATTAAAAAAAATCTTGATACTTAGGACATTGAGTTGGTCAAAATAGGTATGGGGGGCCAAAACTACAAAAGGGAAAATACTTAGAGGGCTGTATTGTATTTTATTTTGTCAGTGGGTCAAAATCACAACCTCCTGATACTTAAGGGGCCAAAACTGCTATTATGCCTTTACATACTCATTAAAAGGGTCTTTATCATTATATTTTCAACACACTTTTTATAAATGAGATGAAATTCATATTCCACCATTTTGAAAATGAGTCTCACATGGAAAGTGATTAAATTAGATAAATTTCACACAATAAAAAAGAGTGAAAATAGAAAATAGAGTGTTGGATGTTGCTAGTATTTTTTTATAGGTGGTGAATAGTTTTCATCTTAAGGGGATTAAAAGATTAAAGTGTAAAGTGAAAAATCAAGAGTTATTATTTTAACAAAATTTTAATTTGTTATAGTGTACATACAATATCCCACCTTTAATTTATTAGTCAATGATTAATAGGGTCATGTTAACTTGTACCCTTAGGGTATATGTTAAGTTTTAATTTCATTCCATTAATGATGAGAATTTAAAGAAGAAAAAAAATCAATATTAAACATTTTGAACAGTAAATTAACACAATTTCCAATACATAATTTCTATTAGTGGAATTTTTAACATGTGCCCTAAGAGCACAAGTTAAAATTTTCCTAAATCTTAATATAGAGAAAACATGGATCAAGAATGCATCACGAATGAAAGTTTCAACCACTTAATTTACACTCTTAAATAAATTGCTCACTTTAAAACAATCGAATAAGGGCCTGTTTGTTTCAGATTTTTTCCAAAAATAATCTATTTTTTCTCTTAAAAAATCATTTTTTTCATTTTTAAGTGTTTGTTTAGGATTTTTAGAAAAATCATTTTATCAAAAAATCTATTTTGACCCTAAAATGAAAAGCTATTGGGATTAGCTTTTCTCAAAATCTATTTTTTTTTTCAACAACAAGGAGATAACACATGTGCATGTTAGAACTCATTTTTTTAAAAAAATGGATTTTTGTATATAGTAGGCAAACACAGATAACTTCAGATTTTTTTTAAAATCCCTAAAAAAAATCTCTAAATTCTTGACACAAAATCTATTTTTTTTAAAGTTGAAACAAACACACCCTAAATCTTATCTTAATATAGAGAAAATGTGGATCAAGAATACATCACAAACAAGAATTTAACCATGCTTTTGAAAGTTTTGGAACAGTGTTTTAAAACCCGGACCGACTCGGCCGGTGGGATTGGGAATCAGAGGGTGCAACGGTTTGGGTAGGCTACTGGACCGGATATGCAATTAGCCTGCTGAAACCCGTGTGACCCAGCGGGGTCAGTGGGCGGACCGCTGAACCAGTTTAACCCACCTGACCTGACCCATTTTTTTAAAAAAATTAAATTAAATGAAAAGGCAAGACATATATAAAGACTATGACAATTTGTCTCCATGGGCATATATAGTTTATTGATTAGTGAATTGTTATAACTTATTTGTGTTTCTGTTTTTTGTTGACTATGTTTAGAACTTACTTGGGTTTGTAAGTCTATTATTTTTTGTTAACTATGTTCAGAATACTTGAGTTTATAAGTCTGTTATATTTTGATTTCTAACAATGTTTAGAACATACTATGTTTTAACCTTTAAAGATGGAATCTGAATTAGAACTTAGTTGTGAGGTTTTTTATGCAGTATTATTGTTTAATGTATGAGTTCATTTGAATTTGGATTGGAATTACCTTGAAATTAAATTGTGTTGCAGTTAAGAAATTAACTTGCAAACTTGCAGCTGTGAATATAAATTTTTTAATGTACGGACTTTAAATAGAAAAAAAAATGACAGGATTTTTTTATCAAAATTTCATTCGTAATGTAATTTTTTGTCATAAATATTTTTATATAGACCGGGTCAATAGTCATGCGGTCCGACCAGTGACCCAGTACCTGGACCGGGTCAATCACCGGTCCGGGTTTTAAAACATTGTTTTGGAAAACTCAAGCCGCTAGCTGCCATGATTTCTAGCTAGTTCTAAGATGTAATTGTTGTCCAAAAGTTCGCGAAACATTCACGATAAAATCCCTCATTATAAATGAGAAATGATATTTGTACAACCATTTTTTGATAATTTTTAGACAACTTTCTCTCTCATACTCACATTATAGTATTATTACTCTCTCTCTTCATTTTTCTTTCTCCATTGTTTTTGACCAATGAAAAGAGAGAAAAAAGAGGTTGTCATAAAAGTTGTTAGCAAATGGTTGTTCAAATATCACTGCTCCTATAATTAAGGAGGATTCTTATTCAAACAACTAATTTGGTGACAACTTATTTTACAACCATAATTTACAAAGAAAAAGTAATATTGACACGGAAATCATAGCAATAGAGAGATCAAGTAAAAAATAATGTGAGTACGAGAGAGAAAATTGTCACAAAAGTTGTTACTAAATGAATGTTTAAATATCATTTCTCATAATTAAGCATTTCACCTAAATGTCTCTTTTTTTTGACAAATCTTGTTAGATGTCTCTTGTTTGACCACTCGAGTCTTGTGTGTTAAAAATCTTACGCTTGATGAAATAATTTCCTTAAAATGGGTTTATATAAAATGGTTGATTGCCTTCACTTTTCTGTAAGTGTTACAGTTGACCACTTTATATAAATCTCATTCGATTCAAATGCTACACTTTCAGAATTATCTAATCTTTATTAAATTATCCACTACCGTCTCAATTCATTTTTTAGTGTTATATGTTGACCATTTTGCATATGTTAATGCACAATTTTGATTATTGTTATATTTAATTATCTATCATGAAAAATTAGGAAAGAATTATATTTTAAAAATATTTATTGAAACAAATTGAATAACATCTTACACGCTAATATTTTTTTTACATGTACGCTAACATTTCTTTTACACGTCGATAAGGAAATATGGTCAAAATTGATTATGTGAATAAAATATTTTTTGCATAATAAATTTTCTTGTTAAACACTAACCGTCACCATTTTCTTCTTCTTCTTCTTAATCTACCGAAGATGGGTGATGTATAGACAATTTTCAGTCTTTTTTCATTAGTTTATGTGATTTCATCATTGTTTGTTTTGATTTCCCATTTTTTGTACGATGTGTTTTTCATTTTCCGTTTTAGTGCGGTATTTATTTGATTAAGGTTGTAAAATTAATTTTGATCAACTACAAATTCAATCAATAACTTTGGCGCTGTCAACATTGCAGATTCGAGGACATGAGTATTCTAAAAACATGAATATATACATTTTTTTAGGCATATGTACATATTGTGTTATGTTTTTAGCATTAATGTTGTGAGTTTATTCGAAAGTTCATCCTTTTTGCTTTTAACAACATTGAATTAATATTATATCGACGCACACTATTAATTAAAACTAATAAATATCATTTTTTTTCAATTTTTTACTATTATTATACCGACCTCAATTTTAATTTTCAAAAACTTAAAAAGTACTGTAAAATTTGGTGTTTGTCATTGATGCACTAGAAGACTAGAAACAACATCGTTGAACAAGACTTTAAGTTTTGGGTGACTTTCCATTATTAATCTTTCTTTGATTAATTAATGATGTTAATTAATAACATTAATGGTTAAGTTAACACAATCTTAAAAAATGTGTGTGTATATAATACTAAGTGGAAGAAAAATGAGAGCAGAAAGTCCTTTCACTTTCTTTGTCTCTTTTGAGTTTTGACTGTTTCGAATCCCTTAAGGTTGTTAATGTTTCTTATCCCTTTTTGCTTCTTCTTCAATTTCTCTCTCTGATCTTTGATTTTTCCATAAACCATTTTTGCTTCATTACTTGTTTCTTCTATTCATTTTATGTTCTTCTAATTCTAATGCATTTTTTTTCTTCAATTTTTCTGCTGAATTTTTTTTGTTGCTGATTTGATTGTTACTTTTTAGCAAATTGAAGAAGCACCGTTGAATTAAATTGACTCAGCACTACACAGATTCGCCACTGAATAAAAAAGGTTTGATTTTGCTACCTCTATGTATGTGCTGTGCTGGTTGAATATTCGTTATTGTTCTGTTTATTTTTGGTCGGTGATTGTTTGTTCTTTTTTTTTCTTTCTTTCATGTGGATGCTGTTGTTTTGTTTTATTCCAAAACTAGGTTCTGGGTAACATTCAATTATGAATTGTTTATTCTCTGTGCATAACAAGTTTGTTATGTTTTTTTTCTCTTTACTTGATTTGAATTGTCATGGGTATTGAAAAAAATAAATTTCAATTTTGGTACTGAATTGTTTCTCATGCTTTGATGTGATTATGTGGTTTTAATGTAATGGGCATGTTCAATTGAAGGTTTTACTAGGTTGAGGGGGCAATGGTTTTAAGCAAAAGGGACTTTGTGAATTGTGATGAATTTGAAAATTTTAGAACTAACAATTTTTTGTTTTTGTTTTTTTCCAATATGTTATAGGTTGGAATGGGTTGTAATTTCTCAAAGTACTCAACATGCTGTTGTAGTACTGATCAAGGTGGTGTTCAGGTTCCTGAGGCAAACATTGAGGGTAAGTTGTTGACTTGGTCTTTCCTTTTTGTTCTTGATGCGCCGAGAGTGATTGTTAATTATGTGATGTGATTATATTTTCTGTTCAGAAAATGAAGACAATAATGTTGAGGGAAATGGCTTGGCGTCATTTCGTGAATATACAATTGACCAGCTTAGGAAGGCTACCTCCGGATTTGCAATTGAAAATATAGTTTCTGAGCATGGTGAAAAGGCTCCAAATGTTGTCTATAAAGGGAAACTTGAAAATCAAGTGCGAATTGCAGTCAAACGGTTCAACAAGTCTGCCTGGCCAGATGCCCATCAATTTTTGGTGAGCATGCGGAAACTTATGTGTCAAATTCGTGTAGATTTGTTATATTGAATGTTTGTTAAAAGTGTCAGTCGTGCACTTTCTCTTATGCTTCTGCATTTTAATGCACAATTCATAGTTTGTTCCCCTGTATTTTTGTCGGTTTTAAGGGCTTAGTTAATTGATGTTTTGTTTTGCACGTGAGTCTGGTCTGCAGAGGTGACGAGAAATCCTATGAGAGCCAGGGGAAAGACTGAATCAATCATTAATTTGTTGCATACACACATGTTTGTTGTTTTTGCACATCTGTGATTCTTTATCTATGATAACTAATTATGCGACAGTTCAAATGTAATTGTTTTTCCATGATTGAAAGCCTCCTAAATCACGTGTGTGTCCTTAATGACGTCAATTTTCCGTGTTTTCATTGCTGGCTTTCATGCATGCTTCTCAAAATAATGGCCCAATTCTTGTTGGTTTTACCGTACTTTTGTCAGTTTACGCTTTTGCATTTAAATGACGGTGCAATCTCTTGTCGGTTTACTTACTTTTGTCGGTTTTTAACAGCTGAAATAATTTGTATTTTATTTTGTGCGTGCAAAGTCTGTATCCGCAGAGAACAATATTTTTTTTTGTTTTCATTCAATCTTTAATACTGACGCCCAACATTTCGTGTGTCAAAGATATTTTATATGTAACGTGCAAGATCTATCAAAATAATCAACTTTGTTAAAATAATTATGGTGTGGAATTGATATCTAGGTCTACTTGCCATTGATAGTTGGCTTTATAAGCTTTTTGAATTTCCTTTTACATATGGTGGCAGTTGAAAAACTTAACATCATTTTGAGAAACTATCCCCCCATATGGTTAGTGATGTGGTTTTCTTCCACTTAAACATGCTTTTCATTATTAGCATGACAAAGAACCTTCTCCCACCATTTCTTTCAGGAAGAGGCCAGAGCTGTTGGCCAGCTAAGGAGCCAAAGATTGGTAAATCTGCTTGGATGTTGCTGTGAAGGTGATGAAAGGTTGCTTGTATCAGAATATATGTCCAATGATACTTTGGCAAAGCACTTGTTCCATTGTGAGTACATGGTTAGCTTGTCATGCATTAGCTTCATGCTGTCGTTCTTTTGTATACAGATTGTTGATTTTTCTTTTAACATATTTTTACACAATTGTTTAGGGGAAACTCAGCCCATGAAGTGGGCAATGCGGCTTAGAGTTGCTCTATACCTTGCCCAAGCTCTGGAGTACTGTACCAGCAAAGGACGTGCTCTGTACCATGATCTAAATGCTTACAGAGTTCTTTTTGATGATGTAAGTTAATTTCTTATATTTGCAGTGAGATCTATTACTCAAGGTGGCTGGTGGTGCTTAAAAATTGTTAATCTTGGAAAGATTCATTACATTTAATAAAGCTGTAAAACGACACAATTGAAATGCATAATAATCAATAAAAATCATATAATATTGACAACTCACATCCCATAACAAGTCAACTTGTTCATATTTTTCAGATCATGTTTTTGTCTTCAAATGTGAATTAAGACCTGATAATACTGCACATGGTAAATTATATAAGGGTTCCATTTTTGTGTAAATGGAAACAAAGTCAGAAGTTTATGTCCACCGTGATATACAATTGATTGTTTTATACATGTTTCCTTTTGGAGTTGGAGTGGGTAGAGACTAAGATGGATAACATTGGATAGTAAGCTGCTATAAACTTGATTAAGAAGTGAGGAAAGGGCAATGATTGTGGCTGAAACTATGGAAGCAACTGTCACAAACTTTTGTGTTCTAAGCTTGAATAGTAAATGTCAAATATGCTTATATTTTTTTTTCTTGTTATTCAGGACTTCAATCCTAAACTTTCATGCTTCGGTTTGATGAAAAACAGTCGAGATGGAAAAAGTTATAGTACGAATTTGGCATTTACACCACCAGAGTATCTCAGGACAGGTATTACCTTAAACAAAATACAATTCATCACATAATTATGTTATCTGTTCTTCTATTTCGGTGCCTAGTATCAAACTTCTGTACAGTAATTTTAAATTTTCAGATACATTAGTAACATTTTCTTCTCTCGTAGAAGTTGTTTCTGTATAATGTTTGTGATTGGGGTATGGCTTTCTCATTGGTTTTTTAAGCAGCATACTATTCTTCCTCCTCACTACCTAATTTTTCCTGTAGAAAAATAATGTCATGGACCTACAGAATTTATCTTATTGTAATAGACAGGTTAATATAATTTGCTATGCAATTACAAACTTAATGTGAATGGAATGGATTCGTATCCCATCCTCTGAATTGGAAAAGAAAACAATTCCCGTACATGGTTATTAAATCATTATATTCACTTTGTACCTTATGACACAATTATAGATATATGACGGCAATGTTTCTTCCTTCCTTTTCTGTGTTCACGCAGGCAGAGTTACTCCAGAGAGTGTAACTTACAGCTTTGGGACCCTTTTGCTCGACCTTCTCAGTGGAAAACATATTCCTCCAAGCCATGTAAGTTTCTTTCCTTCATAAACCATGCTTAGTGTCCCCTGTTGGATAACTTTGTGAGTATCTGCTAGCTTTTCCTAAAGAAGGCTTTGACGATTTAGTTCTTTCAAACTCGGCAAACAGCCTATCTTTAACGGAAGGCCACCAGTTGGTGAAAGCAGCCATCTCTCTGAAAAGAGCAGATATGGAAACACGTGTAGATCAACAGGTGGCTTGAACAGTCACATAGCCAATAATCCAGGCCTGCTATTATGGTCTTTCTTCCTCTTCAATTAGCTAAAACTCTAGCCTGTCATGAATATTATTAAGTTACCTCCTATTTTATTTTCCCTGTGCACACGGTGTCTCGTGATTGAACAGGGTGTAATTTTATCTGCTTAAGAGCCAACCATTATGTATTAACTTTTATTTTCTTACATCTGACATATTTCACATTTTTTTGTAGGCCCTTGACCTGATCAGGGACAGGAACCTTCAGAGTCTAACAGACTCATGTTTAGAAGGACAATTTTCAGATGACGAGGGGACTGAATTGGTTCGTCTAGCCTCACGATGTTTACAATCTGAACCGAGAGAGCGTCCTAATCCGAAGTCACTGGTCACTGCTCTAATACCTTTGCAGAAAGATTCTGAGGTTAGCTGTCTTAGATGTGGTTCTGTATTATCTGAGATACAATGATAGCTTTGAATGAAGATAGCATATTAAAGAATGCTTGCAGGCTGATTTTTATAAGATTCTCTAGCTGCACATAGTAGTTTTTGTACTGATGTGTTTCTATTCGACGTCATTATAATCATCTTATATTTGAAGTGGCTGGGTTTTGTCTATGCTTAGAACTGAGACCATATTTCGATGAGCTGGAATGGGCTGTGACTGTTTTTATTTTATAGGTTCCTTCTCATGTGCTGATGGGCATACCTGATGGTAGTGCTGCCTTTCCCCTTACTCCACTCGGAGAAGCTTGTCTACGCAGGGATCTGACTTCCATACATGAGGTGCTGGAGAAAATTGGGTATAAAGATGATGAGGGGGCAGCTACTGAGGTTTGTTTCTGATCTGTGAACTAACCTATAATAAATCGTTCTATTTTTTGAGTTCTATGTTGATTGTGTGTGTACTGCGGAGTAAATGGAAGTTTTTTTCAACCTTAAACTATTTGTTATTGCTTTTAATATATTAAGTCATCTCTTTGACACTTGAATTATAATGGCTCATATTCCAAGTAAGACAACATTAGAAGAGCCAGTACCACATTGTTTTAGTGACCAAGTTTTTCAACTTCAATGGAGTTCTGTAAAACTTTTTCTGTGTGCACCATTGGTTTCAGTACAAGTTTTGGTCTAACATTATATCTATGGCCATATACATGTCTTTCAATGTAGATTGGCTAATTGTGTCCACTAATTTATGTCTCTACATCTATCTCTATCGAGCAGCTTTCATTCCAAATGTGGACCAACCAGATGCAGCAAACAATAGACTCGAAGAAGAAGGGCGATTCTGCTTTTCGAATGAAGGACTTTAAAACTGCAATTGAGGGCTATACACAGGTTAGTAATTTTCTTGGTTCTTAATTGGGCTATGAAAAAATATTTAAAATCACTTGCTGTGCTCTTCTGGAGCAACTATGATTTGCTTCTGCTGATGGTTTTGCTCTGCAATGCAGTTTATTGAAGTTGGAAGCATGGTTTCTCCAACAATTTATGCACGTCGTAGTCTGTCTTATCTCATCAACAATATGCCAAACGAAGCACTTGGTGATGCAATGCAGGCGCAAATGATATCTCCTGTTTGGTACATTGCATTTTATTTACAAGCTGTTGCCCTTTTGGCTCTTGGCAAGGAGAATGATGCCCAAGTGGCACTTAAAGAGGGTTCTTCACTTGAAGCTAAAAATAGCACAAATTAGTTGAAGTGGTTACAGGCTTATAGCCAAATCTTGAAGATAACATTTACATAGAAAAAAAGTTGTTGGTTTCTCAATGTTTTGGTAAATGTACATGGGGGCTACAGTTTCATCCTATTGGAAAATTATTTAGGATGGTTTTAAGGTTAATACTTGTGCATGCCTAGAAGCATTCTTTTGCACAGGCTGGAAGAGAGGCGTGTTTGTAAAGATTCACCTGTCAGTTTATGTTGGCATTTGTTGGCCGAATATCAAATGCTGTTGTTGTGCTTGTAATTTAATGTACAGAATGGCTACCATATTGACATGTTTTTGTATGATATATATATATATATTGATACTGATATATTCATTTTCCTTCTAATAAATTATTTTACTCCATTCTTTCTTACTCTCGAGAGTTGTTCACTTGGCCTAATTAATATAGAGAAACTTCAAGTCTCATTGGGAATAGAAACAAGGCATAGAAATGCTAACGAGTGTCCTCAAGACACTCTTTAAGAACTTTAGATAGTAAGTTTTTATAGAAATTTGTGCACTCAATGCATTGAAAATTGAAGTATTAGACTTTTTCAATGAATAGGATTCTTAATTAATCCTTAAAGAATATCCTTAGGACACTCGTTAGCAAAATCCATAAAATTTATATAGAGTGTTATCCCTCCTTGTTTCAGAAGTTAGTTTTGTAAGGGTACTTCGAGTCTCCCGCCAAATTATCAATGTTCCAAGTCCAATAGTGTGAGGTGTGGATGTTGTACTTTGATGTTTTCTAATCAACACTTTTTTTTTACTCGCCTGATTTGTGTAAAATAACCGATAATTTTTTATGTATTTAAGAATATGAATATATAATTACATAATGCATATTGTTGCAACTTCTTTGTAAATGTTTGATTTCACTTTTTTTCTTTGACTCGCTTCTTTGTAAATGTTTGATTTCACTTTTTTCTTTGACTCGCTATTTCTTGATTTGTGTAAAATAACTGATAATTTTATATGTACCGTTTAAGAACATAGTGCATATTGTCACTGCTTCTTTGTAAATTTTTTATTTCACTTTTTTTTCATTCATGATTGTTTTTGAGAAGAATTAATTTTGTCATGTTCACCAAAAAGGTTATTATTTTGTCATGTTCACCAAAAAAGTTATTAATTTTGTCTTAACATTTACTGAGATGCTACTTACATATTCTTTCGGAAGCGCATTACACAGCGTTTAGTATTCTTCAGAGCGTGCAAATTTTGATTAAAAAAAAATTAAAAAAAAAAATATCAGTAGGGCCCAACCGGGTTCGAACCGGTGACCTCTTGATCTGCAGTCAAATGCTCTACCACTGAGCTATGGACCCATCGAGATACAAGCTGACCCGGCAACAATAGTATATAGGTATTTTATAAATTGACAAAAGAAACGGTTTCCATTTGATTTTCATCTATATTACATACAAATTTTGTCTTACTAATTACTTTTTTTTTTTAATTCGGTTATAGATATAATGAACTTTAAAATTAATTAGCTTTCAATTTGAAGCCCATTTAGAAAATCTTAACAATTCATTATTTAAATTTTTTGAAGAAATACATGTGATTATTTTTTTAGCAATATAATTTTTTTTTTGTTATTGATAAAAAAAGAAAATATTTTTAGAACGAGTTGAAATTTCACAAAGCTCATAAATAAGTCATGATCATCCATTTTTTTCATCAAAAGTCTTTCTAAATGTCGCATTTTCAATCGTAATTTAGTTTATGGTACTACTAATTGTTGGCTGATCCATAAACTTTAGCAGTGAGAGCAAGAAAATAACATTTAATATATTAGAAAATATTTTTTAAAAATATTTTTTAAAATTTACAAACCCACCTCCCCAAATTGTCTATGTCTACTTTATTCAATAACACTATATTTTTATAGGGACAAAATAAAAATTATTATACATTTTTCTTCAAAAAAAATTAGTATACATTTTCAAATATTTTTTCCCTTTGTGGGTGCAACAACCTCATACCGCTATAAATGCATCCACATGTACTAAATAGCATCCATCCCTAAAGAAAATATCTATGCCACCAACTATACAAATTGATCATATCAATTATTAACATCAATTAACAAGGACAAGATAGAAGACAAGAGATGAGTAGTAAAGACAAACAAACAAACGATTCAAAATAAAAAACAACACTCCCATGAGAATTGATAGCCCCAAATCTTATGTACTTTTTACATTTGCAAGCCAACTCATAATATATATGAGTAATTATTCATGTACACACATTCTTTCCCTTCTTTTTTCTCCATGCCATTACCAATATATATGTGTAACACACACAAACAAACAAACTTATGATATGTGTTAATTTGCCATGACATGAATGATCCAAAAAGAACCTTAAATAATGTTGTGTCAAAGTCATTGCAACTAGGCAATTTCTTCTTCATCCTCTTCATCAAATTCACCTTCTTCCACTCCAGCAGCATCTTGATATTGTTGATATTCAGCAACCAAATCATTCATATTACTCTCAGCCTCAGTAAACTCCATCTCATCCATACCTTCAGCAGTATACCAATGCAAAAATGCCTTTCTCTTAAACATAACAGTAAACTGCTCCGAAACACGCCTAAACATTTCCTGAATAGATGTCGAATTCCCCATAAATGTCGAAGACATCGACAACCCTGTCGGCGGAATATCACAAACACTTGATTTCACATTGTTTGGAATCCATTCCACAAAGTAAGACGAGTTCTTGTTCTGAACATTTATCATCTGTTGATCAACTTCTTTTGTGCTCATTTTGCCACGGAACATTGCCGAGGCTGTTAGATACCTACCATGTCTTGGATCAGCAGCACACATCATGTTTCTTGCATCCCACATTTGTTGTGTGAGTTCTGGAATTGTGAGGGAACTGTACTGTTGAGAACCTCTTGATGTTAAGGGAGCAAAACCAACCATGAAAAAGTGCAGACGTGGGAAAGGGATGAGGTTAACTGCTAGTTTCCTAAGATCAGAGTTGAGTTGGCCAGGAAATCGGAGGCAACATGTAACTCCACTCATTGTTGTTGATATCAAATGGTTCAGATCACCAACTATATGAAAATAACAAAATACATACGTTAATATACTAGTACAAGTATCTTTCATATGAATTGTGAAACTTGATGAAAACACTTACAACTTGGATTAGTGAGCTTGAGTGTTCTGAAACAGATATCATAGAGTGCCTCATTATCAAGAACCATGCATTCGTCTGCATTTTCAACTAGTTGATGAACAGAGAGAGTTGCATTGTAGGGTTCCACCACGGTATCAGAAACCTTTGGTGAAGGGAACACTGAGAAAGTCAACATCATTCTATCTGGATACTCTTCTCTGATCTTGGAAATGAGCAAGGTACCCATTCCTGATCCAGTTCCACCTCCAAGCGAATGACAAATTTGAAAACCTGTCAACATCAAACAATTTCCATTCACATGAAATTGTTATAGTCATTATTTATCAACCATGACACCATACCGTACGTATGCATGTTTCCAAATTTTGTTCATGTCACCATTCTTAATATTGTAGAGAATTACTGTTACATATGTTTTTTTTAGGATTACGGTTAAATATGTTAGTGTGGAGATTTCTTATAATAAGGTTCACAATTGATTTGTGACCTAAATGCATCTCCAACGCAAGGATATTATTTTTGAGGTATAATGCAAGAAAGAGATTAATTAAAAACAATGTTATATGTTAAGTTATTTTTAGTAAGCCCCACGTTACCACCTATGATTTAAGAACTACTCAATAAAGAAATGGTGAAAGGGGGGAATTGAGGAATTAGGGTTTTCTTGTCTCTTTAATTAATTGATTTAGATTAGATAGATGATGATAAGTAATAATAATGGAGTAAAAAAAAGAGTTATATAATAATTAAAATTAATTTATTAAAATAAAAAATGTTGAGCCAGCTAACATGGGGCTTCCACATGGAAGCCAAGTCATTTAAATAGGTTCATGTGGACTACCACAACATTCCATGTTAAAATTTAAGTAGGGATTAAACTTAGAAGCACCCTTAAATTTTTTAAAAGGTTTAGAAATGTATTTAGTCTCCCCAAATATACCCTATTTTTCTACTTAATTATGTTGTTTTGTTTTAGTCCTTGCAAATTTAACTATATTGGAATTGATCTCTCTAATATGTAAAATAGTATTATTTTATTCCTTCCAATTTAAGTGAGATAAATGACTAAAATATTATATTACAATATATCACATGGATCAAATTTTACGTGAGCAAATTTTACACGGACCAAAAGCAAAATGGTGTATATATTTTTTTTTTTAAAAATGGGTAAAAGGAAATTTTTATTAATTAAAGTGATATTAATGATCATTTTACAACTATCTTAGAGGGATTTGAACTTTGTATTTTGCGGTTACAAAGTTAAGCTCTTGCCACTAAACTATCACCTCAAATGTAGAAACCGATGGATATTTCCACAGACTAATATAAAATAAATAAATTTACAAAGACTAAAAAACAAATATATTTATGAGCAAATACATATTTAAACTTTTTAAAAATACTGTCTATTCATATGCAAAACAACAGTATGTCTCAATATACTAAGAACCGAGTGAAGTGATGAATAAAATAAGTAAGTACCTTGCAAGCAGTCACAATTCTCAGCTTCTTTACGAACAACATCAAGAACAGAATCAATAAGTTCAGCTCCTTCAGTGTAATGTCCTTTAGCCCAATTATTACCAGCTCCATTTTGTCCAAACACAAAGTTATCAGGCCTAAATATTTTTCCAAATGGACCAGAACGCAAACTGTCCATGGTACCTGGTTCAAGGTCCATTAGAACAGCTCTAGGAACATATCTTCCTCCACTTGCTTCATTGTAGTACACATTCACTCTCTCAAGTTGAAGGTGTGACTTTCCTACATAACTTCCTGAAGGATCTATCCCATGTTCGTCACACATAACCTCCCAAAACTTTCCTCCAATTTGGTTTCCACATTGACCTGCTTGTACATGAAGGATTTCTCTCATTATGAACTTGATGATTTCAAGACTATAGGAAAAAATTGTAACACTGAGTTAGATCAAGTACAAGTTGGAATGAATGGAAATGAAGGAATGAATAGGCTTTTGTAGGTACAATAAAATACAAAAAGGGATAGGATGATAATATTGATATAATCGGTATTTTCTATTTATGTAAAATGAAAAATAAAAATAAAATTAATGAATAAGTTAATGTGGGTCTGTTGGGAGGGGGGCATGTCAAAGTCTCAATAAGATTAATGAGCTGGAAATGGAAGGTGACAAGAAATAGCAATTGCATGATTGATTGTTCTAATCTCAACTCATTTCATGGCATTATTATTGTTATTTTGATAAAATTCATTTCATGGTATTATGAATTATCAGTTGTTCCTACCACTTGATATCCCATCTGTCATATGATTCAAAATTGTCTATTTCCCTGTTTGGTCACAGTGCTTTGATTAGTAATTTGACAACGAATTTTCACCTCATTTGCTGGACATTCATGCTTATCATTTAATATTATAGGTTTGAGACATGATAGTGAGTTTTGACAAGAGTACAATGATAAAAAAAATGTGTTGAATGGTTTTCCCTGCTAGAGGCTGTTGTTTTATTTGCAAATTACTGGCATTTGGCTAATGTTTTGAGATGCATGTTATGGTATATACCCTGACAAAATAAAATCAATCACATGGGTAGTCTTGAACCGTGTCAATTTTAGTTGGAAGTAATTACCAATTCTGAATCATTCACATTCAATTGAGGTAATATTATAGTGTGTATATATGGTCCTTAGTGAATACTAGTATGGGACAGAGAATATTATGAATTCAATTATAAATGGCATCAGATCTGGGTTTCCGCTGCAACTTGTACCCAACTATACTCATATAACTAAAGCAGGAGTTAGGTACACGTGCGGTGTGGGAAATAGAGAAGTTATTATTGATTAATTTAAAACATATAATCTCATATTCTCACGCAGTCCAGTGTAAAGGAATCAAAACACAATATTGCCTATTAACTGGCAAAACTATTCATGCAATCAACCGGAATATTTTTATAATTTTTTTTTGTGCCGTTTATATACCAAAGAAAAGAGCTGTATTTATAAACAAGAATATCTTTATGAATAACAGGTCTTCTTGAAGGGGATGTATAGAGTTTTGTTACTATGTTTTAATGCCCAGTTTACATAGTAAAATTACAAGTTATTATTTTATTGTCCTGTAACTAAGTTAATGATGCAAACCTGTGAAATAAAATGAATATACGGTAGCACTTCACACACGTAACATCTAATCGTGGTTTCCCTATATTTTTTGCTACAAAATGAAGGGTGGTACCAAGGTAGCAAGTTCAGCTGATACGTGGTGATTGCGACGAGATGCTTGCAAGTGAACATAGCTTTCACGAGGTAAAGACAAGCTGTTGGACAAATGGTTTTCAAGTTATTGGACGAAGTAAATAAGGTAGTCCATCAATCAATTCTAACATACTAAATAGGCTTAAGATAGAACGTTTTATCAATGCCAACTACCTGCCTCCCTTTAGTTGCTTCATTCTCCAATCAGCTGCAGTTGGGTAGTTCTAGTATGAACAAAGTGATAAAGAATTGGAGGTCATGAGTTCAAACCCGGACAAAAGAATAAATATTAATCTAACAACTAAATACTAATATTTGTCATTAAAAAAATAGTTGCACTTTTAAGACATTCATGTTCGGTCAAGGTTGTTCCATGCTACTCCGGAGACCACAAACTGCTCGTAAAAGAGCATGCGCAAAAGCAGAAATATCCACTAACATTTCATATGCAGCAGAGTACCTTGTAACCAGTTGATACAAAAGTGGACTTTAATTTGGTTTAATCAAGATGTATCTTTCTAAATACAACATAACTTAAGAGAAACAATTAACAATAGCGTAAATAGTATTGCCGAAAAGACTTCAAAACATTGTTATAAAAATTGAATTAGTCTCCAGTCTGGAATTAGAGAAAATGAAAGTTCGTTCAAACAACTTTGGTGAAGATGATTAAGCTGATGTTATTTTCAAACTTCCGACATGAATTAAATACTAGCTTGATCTGATAATGTTTCCAAGCGAAAAAATACATCAGATATTATTTTCTATACCTAAAAGCAGCTTACAAGAGAGATAACCAGGACTATATAGCCAAAGTTTTACACACGATTCTACCCAAAAAAGGTGGCTTATACAATTAACCTCCCACAGAAATGTGAAAGAAAAGCAAGAAGCCGAATACACCTTAGTACAGCAATTCGTCAAATACATGATCTACAGATTGCTCCCACTTTCCATGATACAATTCCAAAAGCCTCTCAGCTGGAGTGACACCTGCCACCATAAAAAATATTAAACACATACCAAAGGAAACAGATAAAACTTCTGACGAAAGCTACCAATGATTGCATTAGTTAATTTGCATTCTACCACAAGTTACTGAAGGTGCAAGTATGTTAAGCTTGACACCAACTGTCCATGGATACCAACTCTCAGATATTATAGCATAAAAGACAAAAAAAAGCCAAAAAAATAAAATAATAACTTTGATCCCTAAATCAACCACAAAATCTCAACGTTATAAGTACTACTCATAAAATCACAAACTAAAATTGATTGTAGAAAGTATAAAAAACTCTTCACAATTTTGCATTGGTAAAAATTTGCATTGGATTAGAACATGAGAACAGAAGATTTCAAGATATTTCAATATGATAAACAGTGAAAAAGATATATGTACTATTAAGAGTCCAGTACCCCATTAGAGATATATGTACTAACATAATATGGCACGTATATAAAGACTATATAACTAGAAGTTAGCTTGGAACAAAGACTATATAACTCATCACTAGAACTGAAGTCAACAGAATGTTCGATGAGAGAGCAGCAGAACGTTGGTCACTGCTTTGAAAACAGCCTCTAACTAAAACAAGGGCCAACTAGATATAAATTATGAATTTGCACATTTAACTGAGCCATGAAATAGGGCCATCTGAAGCATGGCACAAAAAACGGAGATGCATCATTAAAAGGAATGTAGTCTAAAAATTCATTACCTGTTCTAACCACCTCAGCTACCGCATTTAAAAATCCTGATTCCTTAAAGCCTCTTCTTTCCAAGCCATCCTGTAGATACATACCGATCCATGATCTTAGCAACATTGATGGTAACAGCAATAACAAAAATAATTACAGCTTACCTTTGCCAGCTCTAGAACCTCTTCAGCAACATGCTTCAGCAAACCATCTCGAAATGGTGTCTTTAGACCGGTTACAGTGACCTGCCAGAGAGACTCCGGTTGTCAGTATAGAAATTTAGTACGGATAATGGGTGCGTTTGTTTTAGATTTGTTTAGAAAAGAAAAAAACAATTTTGTCATTTAAGTGTTTGTTTAGGATTTTAAGAAAAATCATTTTATCAAAAAAAAATATTTTGACTCTAAAATGAAAAGCTATTAGGATTAGCTTTTCCCAAAACCTTTTTTTTTTTAAAACAAGGAGGTCACACATGAACATGAACTAGTTAACAATCACTTTTTTTGGGTAGTTAACAAACACAAATAACTTCAGATTTTTTTTAGAATCTCTAAAAAAAACTCTAGATTCTTCAAACACAGATTTTATTTTATTTTTAAAGCTAAAAAAACACCCAATGACTATTTCTGAAATTAAAATTGTCATTGTCCTACAGTAAAATGTTAACAAATCCGAGTACGTACGTACGTGTGTGTGTGAGAGAGAGAGAGAGAGAGAATCCAAAGAAGGAACATATCTCTCCTTCCAGGTTTCAAATCATATTTATCCGTCTGAAACTGAAGACCCTAACAAGTAAAAATTGAAATAGTTCCACTTCATGATTTTTTCAGCTTTGCAGCTAACTTAAGTTTTCAGACGGATTCAAAGCCATTTTGATCAAGTGTTTATCCTCAGTTACCCTTTTTCTAGTACAGAAAGCTGGTGCTTAGCCCATGCTCCAAGCCCAAATGGATTTTGCATGAAGGGGGATGTTGAAGATTTAATTGCAGAAAGCTGGTGTTTAGCCCATGCTTGATGCTTCAAGTCCAAATGGATTTTGCATGAAGGGGAATGTTGAAGATTTAATTGAAAGAAAAGCTATTTTTGGGATTGTACCTAGCTTACTTATGCTTCTGTGTTGAATAATACAAATGAAGAAAAAATATTGCAAGGATGCTACCTTATTCCTTAGCATTTCTCTTTCTTCTAGAGTCCAATCTGCTGTCATATCCAAAACACGTTGCAAAGAAACCTCATCGTACAATATCCCTACCTGGCACAATCAGGAACATTTCAGTGAGCTTATGTTATCAAATTGAAGCAGTTCATAGAAGAACATGCAAAAAAGGGTCTGAATATAAAAGTAGACTAAATATAGTTTCAAAAATATATTATTAAAAACATTATTCCTTTTGAATATGTTATGTGACTTTCTCAAGGACAAAATGTGACTACAAATATCATGCACAAACTCACCCAAAATGCTGGTAAAGCACATAACCTTCTCCAAGGCCCTCCATCAGCACCTCTCATCTCCAAATACCTCTTTAGCCTAACCTGGAAAGAGCAATGTTTAAGTTTTATAGTAAAATAACTACGAAAATGCTGCAAAACAATTGAAAAATCAACAGATACCAGTTAAATTGCAAAACTAATAAAAACAAACCTCGGGAAATATAGTGGTCAAATGATTCTCCCAATCATTAAGGGTCGGTAATTCACCAGGAATACAAGGAAGCTTTCCTGCCAAGAAGTCCTACAATGAAAAGAAAAAAAAACAATTCTCTATGCTTATTAAGAAAGCAAAGCTACATGAATACTGTGGTCTAGGAAAGTAAGTTTCACAATGAAGAATGGTAAGGGCAGATAGCCTAAGATGACAAGAATATTAAGGATAGATGAGAACCCTGAAGGTCATTCCAGTACAGTCGATATATTTCTTTTTCCGATAGACAAAATACATTGGAACATCAAGAGCAAAATCAACGTACTGCTCAAACCTGCATCAGAGAGTTCGAAAACAAAATAAGTGGAAAAAGATTAACCAAATCATTGCACATAACACCATTGATAAAACTGTTTTTAAACAAGATGTAACATAATTCATCAAATAAGATTGCACAGTAAAATAGTAATTTTGAACTATTGCAGAAAATAACACGATTTTATCTAAATTTTAACTTGATATAAATGACTTCCTAAAGAAAGAGATAACAATATAAACATATGCAAAACAATTATATTATAATCAATTATTTATTGATTTATTTCCTCTTATTCCTTATGTAGCCTTTATGAATGTCAAATGTTGATATTGCCTAGCCATTCAATGTGTATATTTCCAAATACACTTTATATTAAGGATCACTTGATCAACAGAAGGGTGAAAAAGTCTAAGAAAACCCATGAAGCCTAAAATTAGAAGGCATAGAAATAACTGTATTAAGACATAATGCTTCACAATTAAAAAAATGACTTACCCGAAGGTGTCATCAAAAACAAAAGGCAGCATGCCTGTGCGGTCCTTATCGGTATCAGTCCAAATATGGCTGTTTCAGATTTAAGAAAATGGGATAAGCCACCTTAATAAAGCAACGTTAAAAAGGAAAGAACTGCATGAGAGAAAAAAAAAAACTTCCATGTACCTTCTCATACTAACAAACCCATTGGGCTTTCCATCTGTGAAGGGTGAATTTGCAAAAAGAGCTGTTGCTATCTGTTGTGAAGGCAACAATGATTACATCTTACAGCACTGAAAAAATTCAGCAATAAAATCAATAAAAATATCAATGTTTCTTACAGGCTGCAAAGCTAGGCCAGCACGAAATTTCCTGATCATGTCAGCTTCAGAACTAAAGTCCAGATTTACCTATATAAGTTAAACACGAGAAAAGATTACATGATTGTGCCAGACGATATTCTTTTCATAGTGTTTAAATTAGGAATGCTTTGTCGATAATCAGCTAACAAATAATCAACACGAGTCACCTGTACAGTGCATGTCCTGAACATCATGTCAAGCCCAAGAGAACCAACTTTAGGCATGTATTTTTTCATAATCTCATATCTTCCCTGATCCACAACAAAAAGACAGATAGCGTGTAATTGAGTTGAGTTAGTTAAGGTAAAAAAAGAAGCACCGTCATTGTTCAGTTAATAAGTGCAATAGTATCATCCGAATTCCACATGTCATTCTCATGGAGCTCAAATGTTACTGAGAAAAGGTTTCCAGTTGTCACAATAATCTCCAGTCACTGTAGTTAATGAATAGATGTGCTGTAAAATATTACAACTATTTGAATCCATTTTTTGTTGAACGTTAAAACAACTATTTAATCCTGATGTCAGGAAATCAAGCCAAAATCACAACCAATGGACTTGAAACAGAGGACTTTTATCCATTTTAAAAATAGGCTGTGTTATAACTGATACTGTTACCATGCAGATATGCTCAATCAGTTCAAGGACTTAAAAATGAGGAGAAAGAAAAACTACCTTTGGCATCATAGGTATGTCTTTGCGTTCCCACTTTGGCTGGAAACCAATCCCCAAAAATCCAATTCCCATTTCCTCAGCAACAGCTTTAACCTATAAATAAAAATGTCAAAAGAAATAATTAACAGATCTGAAAGAATTATCTTGGTCAATACTCAGATTACAAAAATCAAACATGAATACAAAGATTAAATGATTACAACTGTGATGAAGATGCATATTTACTTGTGAATATCATTGAACAAAAAAATCCAAAATTTATTTCCCTAATGGAAAAATAACAGATTATTTTATTATAATTCAAAACAAGTATGAAAGACTAACTTGATAGAGGTGCGAATTAACTTCAGCACAAGTCTGATGCAGAGTTTCAAGAGGGGCTCCACTAAGTTCAAACTGACCACCTGGCTCTAATGATATGCTCTGCTTCCCCTGTTTCAAACAATGTGCGCAAAAAGTTACACTTTTGACTCTCCAACAATAGCATGGCAATCCAATGAATGCTGAATCAGAAAGTATTTTATTAAATAAATCAAATTTCTCAAACTAAATGTTTGAATTTGTTGTTCGCAAAAATATCAGGTTACCTGTTTGAGTCCAATAATGTTATCACCTTCCATTACTTTATCCCAGTCAAATCTCTCAGCAATGCCATTCAGCAATTCTGATATTTGCTCATACTTCATAGGACGCAAGCTTCCAAGCTCAAAACCAAACTTTTCATGTTCAGTACCTATTCTGCAAGAGAACATGAATAAATTAACTGCCTGAAGAGAAGACAAACAAATTATGACACAACATAAGAGGTAGTTCAAATTCCATACCTCAAAGAAACTATATAAACTTACTTAAAATACTGACAAACTTAAGAAGACAAAAGGACTCCTTGTGAAAAGTGAACACAAAACCCTAGGAAGATGTTCCATCTAACCACTTTTATCCATCACTTCAAAGAAGTACATTTGTCCCATTTCATTTGTTTCTTTAGAAAATCAACAAATGGTTTCTTTTTTCAACTTTACCATCAGCATTGATAAATGCGACAAAGATGATTTCAATAACTAATAGTATTACAAGGAATGCTACAGTAAAATTGATCATTTGAAGCGCTGTTTTTAAAATAAAATAAAAAAGTCACGTTGAAATGAGACTTACACAAATCTATAAGAATTTATAGGTATTCAACACAAATAATTGCTGTTTTGTCGTATATTTAGCTCAGCTAGGGTAATCACTCAGGCAATACGCACATGCACTATAGTGATGCATTACCTGAGCTGAGCTACATATTTGACAAAATGATATTCTGAGACTATTGATAATTCAATCAAATACAAATAATTTTTCTCACGGCAGAACCAAAAATACACTATATTTTTTTATTAACTCATAGTAATATGAGGAATGCTACAGTACAATTGATCGTTTGAGCAGTTTGAAGCATTATTTTTTTAAAAACCTTGTTGACATGAAACTCGCGTAAATCTAGCTACTCAACAGATATGTACCTGAAGCACACATGCACTATAACGGCGCATTACCTGAGTTGAGCTACATATTCGACAAAAAAAATTAATGTTGTATTGTCGTATATGTTGCTCGGCTAGGGGAATTGCTCAGGTAATGCGCACATGCAGTATAGCGACCCATTACCTGAGGTGATCACAAAACAACGTTAATGTCTCAAGCCTATTGATAATTCAATCAAAAACAAATATTTGACTTCATAAAATAATTAACGCTCTATAATCACTGTCTCAAGCCTAATCAAACAAATATAAAGTGACAGATACAAGAAATTATAAACAAATAATTGAAAACTGCAATCGCAATTGCAAATAGAAACAAAGACAGAATCAGATACACTTGACTCCAGCAATTTATGAAAACGGAACAAAAAACAAAACACTATCTACATGCAACTATTGTATTGTACTAATAAAAAGTAAAATAATAAGCGTAAATGAGAGAATGAATTAGAATATAAAAGTAAAGGAAGCAATGAAGGATGCACGCACCTCCATTTATCCTTGGTTTTGCAACCAGAGGCGAGATAATCGATGAGATCATGTTTAGTAAGAGGCTCAGTAGCAACAACAGCATCTTCAGTTGGAGGACTAGCAGCAACAATGAATCTACGACCACCACTGGACAAAGAAGAAGAATTCTTTGAAGAGAAAGAGAAAGTGTTAGAAATGGTGGAGGTTCTCCGAATATGGAAGTTATGCGGTGTTGCGTCGTGGCGGAGAGAGGTAGAAGAAGCGAGTCTGAATATTGTAGTCATGATAGTAGTGAAATTAGAATTAGAAATAGAAATTGAAAATTGAAGAAGAGAATAATAATTAGGGTTGATGAATTGCGTGAAGAAGAAAGGGGAAATGAAATGGTATTTTCTTCCTTTGATTCACTCCTTCACACTCTCGGAAGAGACTCAGACACAGTCACCGCTTGTTCCGTTACTCAGTTCCTTCCTATGCTACTTGTAGCTATTATATATATATATATATTCGCATTTCATTTCTTTCTATTAAAATATGAGCGAGCATACCACTCACGTATTGCATTACATCACCACTCCTCTTTTTCATTCACTTTCAACTTTCACTCTAGCCATCCTTTAACTTTTCCGTTTACAATAAGGACACTCTATTCTTCTTTTCTTTTATTACGTTACTTAAACCAATTTTACTTCTCTACTCCACCTACTAATACATTCCCCTTCATCTTTCTTTTTCTTCCTATTATATTCTCTTAGGACTTATTTATTTCTTTTAATCAAATAGTTAAAAATTCACATTTTAAGATAAATTACGAGTAAATTTGATGTTTGAACACTAACTCTCGTGTGTCGTCGTATTCCTACAAACCAAGTTATCCTCATGAGAACAATTTTACATGAAGCACGGTAGGTTACCAAATCTAAACACATTTATAAGTAAAGATTTAAATATTAATTTGTCACGTTCTAGGTAGAGATGGTAATTGGGATATGTAGATTGAATTTTCCCAATGAGAAGAATTGCTCTATTTGGACCACCATGGGATGCACGAAAACATATTGTAGAGATGAGGATTGAGTGGTTTGAGGACCAAGTATGTCATACTTCATGTGTCCCTCGGCTACTATAAACTTCGTCACCATATCTGTCGGTTGTCACAATACGTCCTATTGCCTTCATGGTTGCTGTAATGATTTGATCGTGTGCCAATACCGGGTTCCCCCAATCATTGTCAAAATCCTCAATAAGATTAAAATTCTGCAAACCCAGACTAGAAATTTAATTACTTTCATATCCAAGACTCCACGACATCCAACAAGCTTTTCCTGTGCATTCCTAGTTCCATAATCCGACATTATTTCATATGGTCTATCAGCTAAAATCCCCCTGTTGAGCTGTACTATGTCGCCAATTAGTAAAACTCTCGAATCTTGTAATAAAGGAGACATTGCATTTAGAAGAACTCACCCAAGGACAGCACCCAGCCTAACGATCAAGCAACGACGGCGAGAATAAAAAACCAACAAAGCAGGCCACCTTTATGAGGTAACGGTTCTTATAGTCGGCCAACACAGAGATCTGAGTACTAGCCCTGGTACTTCTGAGATATATTTCTTCTACTCCAAAAGAATATAGAGATAGAATGGATCGATTAAAACCTCCTCCTGAAGTCGATTAGGCTTTCTGGGAAGAACAGTTTCATCATACTTCAGGTCAAGATGTTCAGTAAGCATTTCATTCATGCTAACATGAGCGAATGCAAGTTTCTTGTGTTAAGTTATGGGCTATGTAAAGGAACTCGCATGTGGGAACTTTGTAACCGAGTTGAGTGGGTAAGACTTTGTTGAGCACTGGATCTGAACCAACCAGCTTAATGCGAACATCATTGAGCAAAGCCTGGAATTCATGTGGTACTGAATTCATTTGAACAACTTCTTTAATTGTATAGATTAACACGTTATTGTCATAAGACAAAGCTATTACAAAAGTCTGCCGACGGGATTCCAATGCTAGGGTTGTCGTTTTAAAAATGATCCCAAACAATTAACTTCTTTTAAAGTTGAAAAAAATATAATAATTAATGATGGTGAAATCCATTTAGTGTTATGACTCACTTTCTATTTTTTGTGTCAATCTATATAAACATAATCCTCCATTTATTTTGAATTACTTATGTTTAAAAATTAAAAAAAATCGTTACGTAGTCTTTTAACTAAAATCACATTATAAATATGGAGAATCTAATATTAAAACTTTGACACTTGTATATCAATGTCTATTACCTCTGTCCCCCTAACCAAGTTACATTTAGATGACAAAAAAATATGATATTTTATTTTAATTTTACAATATCTTCGATACAATGTATGAGGAACATACAAGCAATGCAAAAAAAATTACGTTGGTCTTGGTCAACTAGGAAGACAAAATTTTTTTGATCAAAACGATCATGTCATTGCTAAAAAACATTCATGTGTTCTGTTGCAAAAAAAAGAAGAAGAATGGTGTTGCCATTAATGAAAAATATTGCTTGGGCTCCAGTGGCAAGGAGCTTCTTCCAAGGACATATCCGGGGAATATCGGGTTCGATTCTCAGGGGGAACAACGCTTGGCCAGTGTGCATGCCTCTACGCACGAGCCGGATTAGTCGCCCACCTTTGGTGGATCGGAAATCGGTGCGAAAGCAAAAAAAAAATTGAGGAATGTTAGGGACACTTGCTCACACACTCTCTTAATGAATGGTGCCACCTCACCCTCTTTTTCAATTGCTAACTTAATAACCGATTTAACAGGTTGAGTTTCAACATTTTTTTTTATTACTTTTAATACTTGTTTTTGTTACCACTACCATCACTTGAAAACAGACCGAGACTACCCACGACTGGAAGTATGCAAACACATTTTTTCACGGCTTTGTCTTTGTGGTCCAATTCTACTTCAATGGCCTATGCCGGTTAGATTTATCACGTGCAGTGCAGCGACAGAGTCCAATTGACCACCACTGCAAATCGGATCCTTTGAGTTGTTCCCTAAAGCTTGTTAAGTTGTTAATTAAAATGTAAACACTATGATTTGCAGCAAGAAAGTTAAGCATGAAAGGATGAAGAACAATGATGGTTGTGGAATCAAGCTTTGTAACACTTCTTACTAATCAACATAATCAATACAACAATGAAAAAATGACTTATTTTTATCATTATAATTTGTTGGTGGAAAGAATAATACTTGTGATTTTTTATTTTTTTTATGATTCTCTTCTTGTGGTTGTTTGATTTGTTATAAAGAAAAGAACGAAGTGAACTTGTATAGGGCGGTAAAGGACGGTGAAAGCAGCGATGAAAGGTTTTCACAGATGACCTTTGAGCTGCCATGATAATAATATTAAAAAAATATTAAAGTTTTCTCCAGTTTTAAAAGCAGGTTAACAAGTAAATTGTTAAAATAGTGTTGAAGTGACTGCCATAGCATTCCTCTTTTAAATTTAGATTTTGAATACCTAAAAGCAAAATTGAAAACTGAAAACATGTTTAAAACCTTGAAACAACAACATGATAAATAACTCCGTAAGAAAATATGGTAATTGATCATGTGATATATCAATTTCAATTAATTAATTTTCAAAAGTATTTTATGTTATTCGTAATTTTGCAAAGAAAAATAAACCATATCCTCTCACCAACTCTTAAACAATAAAAAACACAATGTTGAGAATTATCATGACTTGCGAGATGAATATATGAAATATTTATGTGTTAGTAAAATATATCAATGACATCAATTGTGTTTATAAAGTATATGTTTTTGTTATTTTAACACGGAAATAGTTTTTCAATAAAATAATACAAATTACATAAATTGTATGGACTACAAACTTTATTGAAAATGCAAATTAATTAAAAAGTGATATTGAAAAAAATTACATTTACAACACATTTTAGTTTTAGATTTTTTATTTTATGTTAAAGTTTTGTTGTGACAAAACTTTTGTAGTCATAAATTAGAATGATTTGAAACAAATATAAACATTCATTATTTTATTTTGTATGTATGTTTTATGTGTAAAAAACACAACTTCTCACAATTACATACTATTTGTATTGATAAATATTTGTCTCATGCTTATATATATAAGAGTGACAAATAATTGTCTCATATTTTATTTATTTATCAATGATAAATATGTGTTTTATATTTATCAAAGTAATATGTGTTGTTTCCATAAGTAAAAATTGTTGCTGTATTTTTTTTTGTTGAAGGAAGATAGAATGTTATAACAAATGAAGTTAGAGGATCCTACACTTCAATACATGTAATTGCACTTTCTTTTGTAGCATCCCCTCCCTGTCTTCTTTTGAAAAAATAAAAAGGAAAAAAATAAAAGCTATGGCTAACTTCCCTTAAAAAAGCTATGGTTAACTGCTGATAAACTGCATATTTCATTTAGAGCATATTGTCATTTGGGTTTAAGCATCATCCTTTGACGTTTGTGGAATCTCTCACGAAACTTTTTTTTCCTTCTCATCGTACCCTTTCCACCAGTACGAACAATGGCAGAAATCTTGGTCAACTTTACTTCCTTCATTGAATCTTGCTTCCATCATTTTGTTGCGTCACAATTTCCTCCTAAGAAATACTTGTAGCACTCATCGTCACTGCAACTAAGTCTTGGATGCTGCACATACTTCCCAACACAACTCCTCCTCATACACATATCCCTTGTATATTCCACTAAGTTCATATGCACGACATTTTCACCGTATTTCTCAACTGCATCAATCAAAAAGTGTGTACCCACTGCAATGTGCTCCAGTCCACTGAAGGTATACTCAGACCCCCCGTATGTAGGTTCATACTTATGTGCAGTGTGAATGAAGATGACAGGCTTCAGAGGAGCCTCTTTTTTAACTTCCATTTTCTTTACAAAAGAAGAGGTAACAGAGTTAGGTCGCCCATTGTCAGTGTACTCAAATTCTATTTTTGCATGAGGTGGATCCTTAAATATTCTGTTCAAACCACCAACGATACCACCATTAAAACAAAAATCACATACGAGAGTCAAGGACACACCATCTGGTACTTGATTAACTAACTTCTTAAAAATGTATTTGTTATTAGATCATTATCTGATGTAACAAACGAGTTCTCAACACGTAATTTTTCGGTGAGAAGCGAATGACCAAGGGAACCGTGACCAGATAGGCAAATGAGAAGAATATTTTTTCCTTCCTTCATGTCACAAAGTTATTCATAATATGTTCCATATGATTCCTTCCTTTGTTCAACATTGGGGCTATATCTAATCTAAGTTGTATATTATCCCTTTTGAAATTTAGATGATTGACCAAACAATATGAATCCGAATGGCAACTTTTAAACACCCAATAACTTGATTGGCTTCATGGTCCGGGGTTGCTATTGTCAAAAACAAGTCGTGCTTGAGTTCACTGTCATCCATAGCAACAACTGCCGTTTTCGCTTGGTAGAAGAGGGAAAAATTGTTGTTGCATGGTATTAGGGAAAAGAGTAAAGTCTCGGATTTTTTAAACTAATCTTCCATTAAATTAATGATGTGCTTGTTTATGTTGAAGTTATTTATACATGATATTTTTAATTAAACATTAGCACTTTTTTCATTTTCAAAATATGATAAATCTTGTTTTTTACAATATGGGAGAAGACAAAGTCTACCTAAACTTTTAAAAATTAGAATTAAATAATTATTATTCTGACAAGTTATTGAAGTAGCTTAAGCTTCTGAAAGAGTAGTAACATTAAATCACAAAATAAATGCAGCAATAAAGGTTTAGAATAAAAATCATTTAAGAATTAATTATCTTTTTTTTCTTTCGCACCAAATTAATTTATAAAAGAAATGGTTTAAATGATAGATGGAATCAAATTCTAAATAATTAACCAAAGTAGGAATTGTCAAGGTTTTTCTTAAATTTAATTTACGCATAAAATAAATTATTGAAAAAGATTATAAATCAAGAAAATCATTAAGAACTACCTATATAAAATATCGGGATGTTACAAATAACATGAAATATTTTTGAAAATTAATTAACTGCAATTGATATATCACATAATCATTTACCATATTTTCTTATGGAGTTATTTACCATGTTGTTTCAAGTTTTTAAACATGTTTTCAGTTTTCAATTTTGCTTTGGGGTATCCAAAATCTAAATTTGAAAGCACATGAAAAACTAATACTTTTCATTAATGGCAGAGATGTGATTAAATCCAACGATGTTCTTCTTCTTTTTTTGCAACAAAACACGTGAATGTTTTTTAGCAATGACATGAACGTTTTGATCAAAAAATTTTGTCTTCCTAGTTGACCAAGACCAACGTAAAATGGTTTCCATTGCATTGTATGTTCCTCATACATTGCATTGATGGTATTGTAAAATTAAAATAAAACATCATAATTTTTGTCATCTAAATGTAACTTGGTTCGGGGGACAAATGTAATAGACATTGATATACAAGTGTCAAAGTTTGAATATTGGATTCTCCACATTTATAGTATGAGTTTAGTTAATAGACTACGTAACGAAATTTTTTATTTTTTTTTAAAACATAAGTAATTCAAAATAAATGGAGGATTATGTTTATATAGATTGACACAAAAAATAGAAAGTGAGTTCTACCACTAAATGGATTTCACCATCATTAATTTTTTTTTCAACTTTAAATGAAGTTAATTGTTTGGAACCGTTTTTAAAACGGCAACCCTAGCATTGGAATCCCGCCGGTAGGCTTTCGTAATAGCTTTGTCTTACGGCAATAATGTGTTAATCTATAAAATTAAAGAAGTTGTTCAAATGAACTCAGTACCACCTGAAATCCAGGCCTTGCTCAATGATGTTCGCGTTACGCTAGTTTGTTCAGATCCAGTGCTCAACAAAGTCTTACTCACTCAACTCGGTTACAAAGTTTCCACATGCGAGTTCCTTAACATAGCCCACAACTTAACACATAAGAAACTTGCATTTGCTCCTGTTATCATGAATGAAATGCTTACTGAACATCTTGACATGAAGTATGATGAAGTTTTACTTCCTAGAAAGCCTAATCGACACCAGGAGGAGGTTTTAATCGATCTAGAAATTATTATTCTATCTTTATATTCTTTTGGAGTAGAAGAAATATATCTCAGAAGTACCAGGGCTAGTACTCAGATCTCTGTGTTGGCCGACTACGAGAATTGGTACCTCGTAGAGGTGGGTCCCAAGAGTCCGGCTCACAGTGTTGTTGCTGCGGTTGTCAACTCCAATAATGTAGGGGGATGTAGAAAACTGGGTGGTTACTGTTTTACACCACAATCCAAAGCCTAAGATTCCTATTGTGTTTTTTATGGGTCGAATGAGAAGCTATGTTGATGGGAAAACGTGGCCTGCTTTGTTGGCTTTTTATTTTCCTCGTTGTTGCTTGATCGTTAGGCTAGGTGTTGTCCTTGGGCGAGTTCTTCTAAATGCAATGTCTCCTTTATTACAGAATTCGAGAGTTTTACTGAATGGCGACAAAGTACAACTCAACAGGGGAATTTTAACTGATAGACCATATAAAATAATGTCAGGCTGTGGAATTAGGAATGCACAACAAGAGCTTGTTGGATGTCGTGGAAGTCTTGGGTATGAAAGTAATATGATTTCTAGTTCGGGTTTGCAGAATTTTAATCTTACTGAGGATTTTAACAATGATTGGGAGAACCCGTTATTGGCATACAATCAAATCATTACCACAACCATGAAGATAATAGGACCCATTGTGACGACCGACATATATGGTGACGTAGTTTATAGAAGCCAAGAGACACATAAAGTATGGCACGAAAAAAATGCATTAGTATATTAATTTTAATTATATTTTTATTTAACCAAACTAAGAATCGTGAACCTAGAAAATAACATTCTCAATTCGGCAAAAAAGGAAAAAATGATTACATTTTCACGACTATATGTTAGGTATTATTTATTTCTTTTTTGGAAGGAAGGTATTATTTAATCTAATCACACATATAGCACATTTTAAATCACATATATTACACATTTTCAATTTTGGTTTTTATGCTAAACTGTGAGAAACTTTTTTTTTTTTTTAACAAGTCAAAATGAGATATATATAATATATTAATAACTCATAGGTGCAATCACCGTGTACAAGACGTGCAACGAGAGAAACACCACAAAACAGTTACAAGGTCAACGATGCCAAATACTCAAGCACCACCAAGGAATGGATAATCAAAGATGAAATTGTTAAGTAACAACACCCATACATAAGAGAGGATGTTGCCACTAGTCATAATAATCATAAACAAAAGAAGGCGAGTGAGCCTTTAACCACAAGAAAGATGTCAGCTTAACTTTGTCCAAAATGGTATGAGGATCAGTTGTTTTGTTGTAAAAGACTCCGTTGTTCCTTTCCTTCCAGATATTCCAAGCACAAGCAGACTAACTAACCTTTACCCTGCCCTTTTACCGATAATTTTCCACTTATTCAACGTCTTATTTTACACATAATTTTCCACTAACTCTTCTTTTTTTGGTTGATAATTCCCATGGCCGGACCTAGGCATAGGCTGGGGGTGCGACGACCTAAGACCCATGTCGTTTGGGGGCCCTAAAAAAAATTATGGAGGGGGATGTATGTAGAAATATTTGGTTTATTATGGGTTTCTATAGCAAAGTTCACTAAAAGGCCTCAAATATTTATATGATGGAGAGATGGGCTCAAGTCTTTTAATATTTAGGCCCTTTTGACGAGATTTGCTATATATACCCTCGTATAACATATATTTCTATATACACTCTCCCTATAATTTTTTTTTGTTCTTCTTAATAATGTGCCAAAAAATTATTATGGGAGAAATTGATGATATTTTTTTGGGCCATTTGTTCCTAATAATGTGCCCCACTAATATTAAAAATTTTGGTGATATTTATTATCCAAAAAATTGGGATAATTTTCATAACAAAATAAATTATATTTTAGTTGAAAATGAGCCTACGAAATTAATCTTAATCTTGACACAACTAAGCAGCACCAATACCTCCTTTTACGTAGGAGTATTGACACAACTAAGACAAGAAAAGTTAATATTATTCCACAAAAACCCATCACACAAATTGAAATCTATCACACTCACTCACTTGGCTAAGCCTCCTAATTCATTATCAATTGCAATATTAACAGCATCAAGATCTCCTTTTCCGATTTCCGCCATTTCAACCAGAGACTTGTCTAGAAACCTCTCCATCTCTTCTGGCCACGGTTTGTTATTGCTTGCAGGACAAGGAGACTTAAACGGAGTGTTCAACCACGCATCTACGATCTCGATTGCTGTTTCGGCTGAAGTGTAATTACCAGATACGGCGAGGACATTTGAATTATTGATGGATCGGGCGTTGACAGCGTCAGCAGGAGTAAGACAAGTGACGGCAAACACGCCAGGAAATTTATTGGTGAAGATGGAGACGCCAGCGCCGGTGCCACATGCCACGAGACCACGAACTTCTGGTGAGGAAGACGGTGTTGATTGAGAGACTCGACGACCAACTTCAGCGGCAGCGGAATAGTAAGAAGAAGTTCCAAGATCTTCAACTTGGATGTTGATGGAGCGGAGGTAGGAGACTAAGGTGTCTTTAAGAGAAATGCTGTAATGATCGGTGCCGGAACCGGCGATGATTTTTATATGTTTGTTGGGTTCCGCCATGAATAATTGAGGGAATATAGACACAGACTCGATTGGGATATTATAGGGTGAGAGTGGAGTGTGAACTATAGTGTGGCACTTAACGAGAGAAATGATAAACAAACAATTATATACAGTATTGGATAATGATTGATTCTGGTTGTTGGAGACCTACAATGTTAGCGACCAATTTAGAAAGTATGAATTGAAAGGCGAGTGGACCATAACAATAATATTATTATCAACGTGGAATCTTAACCAATTGCAGAGTGACAGTCAACAAAGTAATGCTGAATAATTGATTATTGGTATTGCTTGTCTATGAAACATCCACGATGCTTCCCAATTGATTCTCAAAGCATAATAAACAAATTTAGCAACAAATTTTTTCTTTCGCGATTGAAGTTTGTCCCTGATGCTTTGGTAAGATGCTACAGGTGTCTTAAAAGTGTTCTGATAATCATATGAACCCCTAAACTAAAAAGATGCAAGATGAGAATATAGAATTGAGGTTATGAAAAAGAATCATCTCTATTCAAGTTACAACATACAATTCACCATCAACCATCTATTCCTTCATGACAAACAGTAAACACACTGAGAGAGCCATCATACTAAACTTCATCTGAACCTGCCCCAGTCTTCTCAAACCTCCTCTCCTAATCAACCCCTCCGCAAATCAACTCAATATGTCAATTGACATGATTGTCCGCAACTGTACAACCGAGCAAGGTAATGTAAGATTAGCCGCTTAAAGCGCCGCTAATATTATTTTTTTGGTCAAAAATAGCTGCCCCTAAATAAGTATCTTGAGCATTCTTTATAAAACGATATTATCAGCTATCAGATAATAAAACGAAGCTTGGTTCACCACAACAGAAATTTAAGTATCAACGAACTACTGACAGGAAGTAGTCCCTTGCCATTATGTGAATATGGATAGGTAACAAACAATTCTAAAGCCTACTACTTCAGAAATGGGGAGAGGGGAAAGAAATTACAAAGATACACAGTTATCAAAATAGACTTCATATATAACCCAAAAAAAAAAAATCTCATCCTCTCATTATATTGCAGTGATTCTAAACATGCACCTGAAAACACCTTAATTTGTAATTGTATTCTACATTCAAACCTGGACAACAATTGGTTGTGCGTTTTAATGCTGCAAACATTTTAAGTGGATCGCTGGAACATTAATTAGTCCTTCCAAATAAATTTATTTGTAATAATTCGTTTATTAAGTTTCCATGGCTGAATCATCTGACTATGACTCCTCCGCTAGCATCATGGGCAGCTTTCTTTCATACCGAGCCTCCCCAACCGTAGCCTAATTGTGCCTCTCCTCATTTCACCGCCATTCCTACTCTCCACATTCAAAGACTGCTTGCCCAACATCACTGCTTACATTCAAAAAACTCGTCAAGTTCTCAATAAAAAAAACAACAGGCGACGTGTTCATCGTCACCATCTTTGTCTCCCCATTCAGAAACCTCCACAAGATGACTACTATTACTATAGGTCTCTAACTATAGCCAGACTCATGCTATGGCTTGACAGGAGCCAAGTCCTTACTGACCCCCAACATCTGTGCCAAGAAATCTCCATGACCCATCATTGCAAAGCACCGCCGTTCTGGCGTACATGTTGCTTTGAACACACAGTAACATCATCTAGGACTAGCAAGCAGATCCCATTACAAGCAACTACCAATTCCACCATTGTTTGCCATAAAACCCATTGCTCCACCACTGCCTCCTCCTCTGACGTCCTTCCTCTCCTTCAACCTCTTGATCCAGTCATCTTGGCCCAATGGCAACCTCATCCTCCAACCCACCCCCCAACACAACATAGCTCTCAGAACTCTCTTACTCCTTTAGCCTCTCCTCCCAACACAACCCACCGCTTCAACCTCATCCTCCATGACCCATCATTGCAAAGCACCGCCATTCTGGCGTACATGTTGCTTTCAACACACAGTAACATCATCTAGGACCAGCAAGCAGATCCCATTACAAGCAACTAACAATTCCTCCATTGTTTGCCATAAAACCCATTGCTCCACCACTGCCTCCTCCTCTGACGTTCTTCCTCTCCTTCAACCTCTTGATCCAATCATCTTAGCCCAATGGCAACCTCATCCTCCTACCCACCCCCTCCCAACACAACATAGCTCTCAGAACTCTCTTGCTTCTTTAGCGATGACAACCTCATCCTCCTCGCAGCCACCTCCACCTAGCCCTTTGAACTTCAACTCCCTCCCTCTGTCAGAGTATGTGCAGCAAACATCCACGCCGCATTTCAAACAAATGATCTCTCAATTCTCACAATTCCCATCACATTAAGCTCCTTTATCCCCTAATTACAATTAATAGTTGAGCTTGTTTCAAAAATTAATAGTTGGGCTTAGTAATTAGTATGCTTCAATCCCCCACAAATATAGCAGTAAGCATTCTATATTTTAAAAACCAAGGGGATAACAGAGGAAAAATAATTTCATAGAGAGTCGCTTTTGATGCGCGAGTTATCAGTTTTTAGATACAACACCTTATTTATCGGTTCTGCTATCTTCCAAGAGCAATGGGATATATTGCCACAGCATAAACTTTTTGGATCACATGTACAGATGACACCTTAACTTCATTGAGGTATCTTGTATTTTACCATATGGATGGAATCACAAGCAAATCAAAACTGAAAATTCCATGCATGTATAAACAAAATAATACGGATGGAAACACAAGCAAATCAAATCTGAAAATTCCATGCATGTATAAACAAAATATACAATAGTAGTAACATCATTGTTCATGAAAACCACTTTGGACAACCTTTTTCATTATTCTATTTAGTGTTACCATATACACATGTAACTAATCTGTAACTAATATCATCAAGAATCAGATGAAGTTCAATCGACTGTACATTTATAGGATTTACCAGAAACTTTCGTCAACAGATGATGTATCAGAATCATCTTTTTCCAACTCCATCTCTAACTCAGGCTCTGGAGACCCAAATTCAGATGTTTCAACGGCTGCCAGATTCTTCAAATCAACCACTGAAAGCTCGTCCAGACGCCTCACAACCAAGTCTGCAGCTCCAAGCTCATACACAGGATGCTTACTAGCAACAGCAACACATTTCATCCGTGCATCATGTGCAGCCTCCACTGTCAGATTTGAGTTTCCAAACACAATGCACCTCTCAGGTATGAAGTTCAAAAGCTGGGCTGCATACTCAAACATTTCTGGATCAGGCTTTCCCCTGTGAACATCCTCTGCTGCAACAATAACACTGAAATTTTCTACAATACCAACTTCCCCCATAGCAGACTCAATAACTTTTCTAGGCCGTGTGGAAACCAAAGCCATCGGTATCTTATAATGCATCAAAACACCAACAAACTCTTTAGACCCAGGCATGAGACTATATATCCCGCCTTGTAAAGCTTGGTAGATTTCTTCCTTTCTGTTAGCCATTCTTCTCATCTCAGTCCGGTCCCTAGACCAACACAGCACTTCAGAAATTGCCTGTTCATTTTTCATACCTTCAATTCTCTTGATTACAAAACCAGGAGGAGAGGGTTTTCCTTCTTCTTGAGCGAGGACAAGCCAAGCTTGCTTCTCTAAATCAGGGTTCTCTTCAATAAGAACCCCCTCCCACTCAAATATAGCGCCCAACCAACCACATCCCATCCTCTCTTGTCGAAGCAAAGGATTTCTCAGCGAAGGCTTATCTGCTCTATTCTCCGGTGGCCACAAACCAGGTTTTCGGTCAAACCCACCATCAATCTTACTATTACCTTTCTTTGGCAACTTATCTTCTCTATAAGCGTATGCTTCTCTTGTAAGCTCGACAGCAAGGGCCTTAATTGACGAACACGACAAGAACCCATCTTGTTTCGATTTAGTCAAAGGCAGTGAAACAACAACCCTTCCACCAAGAAACTCAGCTGGTAACCTACAAATGTTCAAAGATTTCCTCTTCACAGATACATCCCTAATCAAATTTCCACCACAAACAGGACGGTGGCCGAGAAGTGAAGTTGCAGCAATTGAATCAACCATTTTAACAAAAAATTTGCGCCAACTAACACTAACGAAATTGAATGAAACTTTTGATGACAAAGACCCTTCAAGCTTCAAGGGTGGCAATGAATTCCGCAAAAGGAGAGCCCAATTTCACAATAAAGTAACCAATTAAAGAAAGATTCAATAATATCAAACTTAAACCGTGATTCCTGAGCAGAAACTAGATTCTTGAAAACGACACCATCTTGAAAGCAAAACGACAAAGACAAGCAGAGTTTAACCACAAATTCGCAACTTTATCGTCAAGAAAATTCCCTTCACGAAAAAAACAAGCAAACCCATCACTCAAATAACCAAAAGAAAACGAACACAATAGTTCAACGTGTAAATAGAAAAAAATTGAAAAATTGAAAGAAATTATTGGAAGGTGAAGAAAGAAAAAACTAACCTGAAAGTGAAAGTGAGAGGATCAGAAAATTGAAGAAGAAAGAAAAAGAGATGGTGAATCTCTCTTTTTTCTTCTTTATTGGAGAAGCTTTTTCGATACGTTTTTTTTGTTTGATTTTGATTCTGATTTTTTTTGGAGGAAAATAAAAGTGTGGTTTAAAAATGAAGATGGGAAAAATGGGTAAAGAAGACGGAGAGAACAAACACACGGCAAGTCGGCAACGCTTAACTCTCCACGCTGGCAACGTCTAGTACAATCATTTAATTTAGATATAAAAAAATAAAATAAAATAAAATTGGATTGAATTACATATTAATACTTTAAGATATTTAAATGTAATAAATTGTTTCTAAGTTTTGTTTCCGTATCACTTAAATTTTTAAGTTAATTAATAGTAATAAGTTTGTTTCTCTTTCTTTCGCCATTTCTCCCTCTCCTCTAACACTGAAGTTCAATCCAACATTTTGATGATGTGAATCTCTATTTATAATCCCACAATTTTGAAAATTTGGATTTTCACTGGAGAAATTTTCTAAGCTTAAAAATTTGAAATATTGGTGGATGTTTGATCAAAACATGAAATTGTCAAGTGAACATGGATTTTACAATGAAAAAAAAGAAGAAAAGGAAATGCTAAAGAGTGCCTTTGGAGCATTTGTTAAGATGATAAAAATAGAAACATTGTATTGGAAAATGATGAAAAATGAAGAAGTTAATTTTTTAAAAGTCAAAACATTGTTGAATTCAATGTAAATATACTACTTTTGATTTCCTTAACCATTACCTTGAGGACATTGGTTAGCAAGATCCAAAAATAATTGAGTTTGAATCAAATTGTTTGATTTTGAGTAAACAACTATCAATAATTTGAACGTGTAACAATGGGTACATAAATTTGATGTAATTATATAAATTTCAATCAATAAAATAGTAAGCCGGAAAAAAATTAGATAGTATGATTCTGTTGTTTTTAGATTTTTAAATTATTGTATTTTGAATTTTCAGAATCAATTTTTTAAAAAAAAAAAACAATCATAAAGTTATTATTGGTATAGGTCACGATGAAACCGCTCTTTTTAAGACATTTTATGGTAGTGCTAAAAAGTAGTGTAGGTATCAACCACGTTGTCTCTAAGATAAAATATATCATTCTTATTTCTAAAAGGGCATTATATCTAGAAAGAGACTATAGTATTAAGAACACTCTTAATTCTGAAGAGACGTGAAAGAAAGGAGAGAAGTGGCTCTGAAACGTGTCGAGTAGAAAGGTGGAGGAGAGAGAATGAGTTACTGATAACTCGATAGAACTCTTTTTTTTGTGTACAATGAATTATGCGAGTTCTTTGTTTACAAGGAGAAAATGCAACTAATGTGTAAGAAACTTGGAGACATGTACACGCCTATTAGATCGAATATTAAAATATTTTAATTGGGGTACCAGTATATTTTAGACTAAGTACCTATTTCTAATTGGGTACCAAAATAGTTAAAATTGAATACAATGAAATTTGGAAATTAAAAATCCACTTTTAATGTTAAAATTAATTAATTAATTTAACATTTTTGAGTATTAAATATATATATATAGAGAGAGAGAAAGATATATACAGACGGATATTTTTCTGAGTGTTTATTCCGTTCACAAAAGTGAGTATCACAAGAACACATCCTTGAAAATACACCCTTTACTATATAAAGTTATAAATGTGTATGATCGTGATCTATATAACTTCCTTTTTTCTTTCGATTAACACAACATTAGTTTTATCTAATAATATAAGACCTCATGTTTGGTCTTTCTTAACTTTCAATTTTCACACTTGTTCCAATAGTCTTCTCAATATAATTATTTGTTGTTATTTGTTATACCAACTTTTTAAATAAAAAACTCACAAAATTCATTTGTTTAATTGTTGAACTTGAAACTGATTGTAAAAAATATTTGTTGAAATTAAGAACCGTTCCCCTTACGCTAGTCAATCAACGTCGGCTTTGAAAGAAAAGTAGCAGTATAAAATTGGCAACTACAAAAATGTACTTGTGCGAATTATGAACACATACATAGATACACATGTTAATCAAGCACAATGGCCAAGTCCACAAATATTAGTCGCATGTTTTCTTGGTTGCCACAAACATCACATGAATAGCTAATGTCTTTCTTTGCGTACAGGAGGTGTTTTAAAAATGAGGAATGCTCCCCTAAAAAATAAAAAATAAAAGAAATGCTAACAAACATAACGAAAATTTACGTATTCAATGTATTTGAAAATTTAATTTTTTTATTTTGGTTTAGATGCTCAATTGGTCCCTTAACTTAATTTCAAGTATCGGTTTGGTCCCATAAGTAATAAAAGGTCTGTTTAGATCTCTTAACTTTATTTCAAGTATCGGTTTGGTCCTTTCTGTTAATTTAATGAAAAAACGTTAAATTTTTGTCCCTTAACTTATTTAATTAGTATTAATTTGACATCTTACCTTATTTAATTAGTATTAGTTTGGTCCTTAAACTTAACGTTTTTTTGAATTAAATTAATAGAAAAGACCAAACTGATACTTTAAATAAAGTTAAGGGACCTAAACGGACCTTTTTAATCCTTATGAGACCAAACTGATACTTGAAATCAAGTTAATGGACCAATTGCGCATTTAAGCCTTTTATTTTTTGAATAATAATTTTAATTTAAAATATTTAAAGAGTGCTTTAGATGTACTCGTAAGTAAAACTCTTTACGAAATTATTGACAGAATTGTTTTAAACAAAAATTATGTTACTTTTTTCACATAAATAAAATCCAAAAAATTCAGAAATATCTTAAAAAAAACTCAAATTTTCATAAATTAATAAAAAAAAACTAGACATGCATCTTAATGCAAAGAAATTAGATGTTCAATCAACATCTTTAACTTCGACAACAATCCCCAAATAAAAAGCTTACATCTTCGCTATCTTCGCGAAATTAAAATGTTCTTTTTAAGGACTGCCAATATGAAATGTTAACAAATCCAACAAAAAAAGTTCACAACCCCTTCCCCGTCATGGTCATGGTTAGCCTATTCCATGTCAACGATGAACTTCTTCATGGACCTACCTCTTCCTTCAAGGAACCATTGTACTTATTCATCTTTTGTACCACTCATTTCAAACCTTTGACTTGGAGCTTTATTCCCTCAACTTGAGTCTCCACATCAGCAACAACTTTTCCAGCACTACCACGTGATTTACTTTCAGATTCAAGCATCCTTTTTAGGTTTTTAATTGTCTTCTCAGCAATAGACTTTTCATTTCTTGACTTCTCATTCTCATACTTCAATTTATTTAGTTTTGAGGGATCACACCTACCTCGACCAACTTCTTTTGCAACTCATCGTTGACATTCTTCAATATATTTATGGAATATACTCCCGGTTATGACACCCTTTTACAAGCGACGAAAGTCACGTAAAGTGTGCACAAGGTAAGACGAGAGGCACACTGATAAGTGCCAAGAAGTAGTAATTCTAATGAAGATTTATGGCACTTTTGTAACTTGTTTTGCAAGTTATCAAGGAAAAAGCCGAGAGTTAATTAAATTTTATCCATTCACATTTTACCTATCTTACTCTACCTAATTTTGCAGGAAAGTTACTCAAGGCACCGAGCAAAGATGGAAAACAAGCAACAAAGTGCAACAAGGCAAAAATAGGCAGAACAACATGTTTGCTCGCCTTCCCAGTAGCTCTACTCGCCATGGCGAGTTAACAAAGAAAAAAAATAGGCAGAGAGGCATGTTTGCTCGCCACCAGCTCGCACCCAACTCGCCATGGCGAGTTAACAAAGGAAAAAAATAGGTAGAATGATATGTTTGCTCGCCATGGCGAGTGAAGTCACTTGGGAGGCGAGCAAGGGTGGTTTAACCTCCCTAGGATGACGTGGCACAAACCCAATGGGGAATAAACCTTTGCTCGCCTTGGCGAGCAAGAAGAACTCGTGAGGCGAGTTGATGCAGATGGGAAAGCTTATAAATAGAGCCCTTGATCATTTCTGAAGGCATGCTTTTATTTTGATAGAAAATTATACTTACACACTCAGAGAGAGAGATAGGGCTTGGTTTTCATAGAGTGAGAGTGATAGAAGTCTTGATTCTTCCATTTTGGTGAGAAATCACAAAGTTGTATTGAATCTTTTCCTTTCAATTCATTCTTGCAAGGCTCCCATGACAATGAGAAGTTAAATCTCCATTGTTGGGATTAGAGGTACTTGATCTAAGTTTATCATGTAATCAATTGATCTATAAATGTATGGTTCTAGCATTTGATTTGGTATTGAGATTATTCTTGCAATTTATTGTTCATATTTGATTTAATTGTGATTGAAAAATACTTTTGAATCTAGGTTTAGATTAATCATCTATCAAACATAAATTCTAGACATGGAATTGATGTTTAGATAACCACTCTTTGTATCCGATCTTAATGCTTTT
>Ga0228711_1000296_pt1 | contig 54898 bp, 25 predicted proteins | sample MedpolnodulmetaG_2_FD_177996 | JGI IMG/M metagenome (GOLD analysis project Ga0228711, IMG submission 177996) | Root nodule microbial communities from Medicago polymorpha collected in Santa Monica, California, United States - brown nodules | ecosystem: Host-associated > Plants > Roots > Nodule... | reverse complement strand
AGGGGGGTGTATTGGATCATGATTCTAAGGGATTTTAAAAGACTTTTTTATCATGAAAAAGTCTTGTGGTATTCAATCAAGACTCTTTTCAATTTAAAAAAAGTCTTGTGTTATTCAATCAAGATTCTTTGTCATTTAAAAAAAGTCTTGTGGTATTCAATCAAGACTCTTAATCACTTAAAAAAAGTCTAGTGGTATTCAAAATCATTCAAATTTGGAAGGATTGTTTAATAAATTAGATTTTGATGGATTTTGTGGGATTGTCTAGTGAAATTTTAGCATGAAAAAGTCTTTCATGAAAACATGAGATTTCTTGGGATTTTTTTCTTTTAAGATTTTACTATCTCTCCCTCTCTCTCCTCCCTTCTCTCTTACTCTCTCTCTCTCTTCCTCTCTCTCTCTCCCGTAAAAAATAAAGTAAATAAGAGTCTTTATTGAGATTTTGTGAAAGAGGCTGTGTTGTGATATTTTTTCAATTATTTCTTAAAATTCATAGAATCTGTTGAAATCTCTTGAAATCCATAAAATCATTTCAAATCCTTTAAAATCTTATAAATTAAATTCATTGAAATCCTTAATAGTCCTTTAAAATCTTCAAAGTCATCAAAATCCTGTAAAGTCTTTTAAAATCCTCAAAACTTTTTCAAACAAAAATTATCCTTTAAAATCCTAATCCAATACACCCTAAGATCCAATCAAAAAAATGTCCATAATCGTACTTGCAAGTATGTTTTGTACAACTCCATGCTACATCCCATAAATTCAAAGAGCCTTTATGAGGGGTTGGAGAAAGCAATTCTCCTTTATAAATAGCCTAATTCACTTACTTTGTCTTGCATCATTTTGCAAATATTTCAATTTGAAAGAAGAACCAAAAACAACTTGCCATGGCTTCTGAACAACCACAACAAGAAGAACCCAAAACCATTCCTCTCAGAATCTTCATAGACAAAGAAAACAACAAAGTAGTTGCTGTAGAATCAACAAAGGACTTCATCGACACTCTCTTCAGCTTTCTCTCTCTCCCACTTGCCACCATCATTCGCCTTTTATCCAACAATGATCAACAAGAATCCTTAGAATCATCACCATTCCCTGGAAGCATCAAAAGCCTCTACAAAAGCGTACAAACCCTCGGTCCAAACGATGTTTGGAACACTCCTGTATGCAAACAAATGCTATTGAGTCCGAAGAATCCATGTGAATCATTATGCAAGAATCTTTTCTTGAATATTGATGACACTGAAGTATCATCAAGTAAGTTTTTTGTGTGTGATTCTTGTTACAAGTTTACAACTTTTCAGAATCTTGATTGTACTTGTGGAAAACCCACTAATAGACAGCCTAAGGATTTGGATTCTGAGGGTCAGGGGAATGAGGTACAAAATGGGGTCTTTGTTAAGGAAAATGGGTCATTGTTTCTGGTGTCTGATGATTTAAAGATTGTGCCAAGTTCTTTGGTGACTTCCATGCAGATATTGGTGGTATCAGGGTATTCTGATTTGAGTCAATTAGAGGAAGTCACGCGTAACATTGGAAAGCAAGAGGTTATGTTTGAAATTCTATTTTGCAGTGTTTTTTTAATTCACAATGTGTTCGTGTGTGTGTGTGTGTGTTTAGTTTTGGTAAACCCTAAGATGTCATGTTAGATTGTAGAGTAAGACCTTGGAGTGTGCTCCTCTGAAGTTCGAATCCTCCCGATGCCAATTTCTGTGGGTTAGTCGGTCATTTGACCCGATACGAGTTTTTTAAAAAAAATTGTCGAGTACGGAAAATTTGAAAAAAAATATTTGAAACTCTTAATCGTTGTTCTAAATTGTATGTCGACCTTAATATTGTAGTAAAATGATAGTAAATGTGCTTGATGCAACCACAACTGCAGTTGTGATGTCCTTGCAGAGACCTCTAAAACCTCCGTAATTGCAGTTGTAAACCGAAATGTAGAACTACATTGGCAATCGTTGATCATTTTGGTCTAGGGTTAGTTAGAACTCAGGTGTTAACATTTTACTCTAAGGTTAGTTAGAACCATGTGTTCAGGGAGTATTTTAACAATGTCCTGTAATTTTAGGAATTAGGATCAGGCTCTTCTAAAGTGAGGAATATCAATTGTTAATAAACAAATCATTAGATGACATTATATGCAAGTGTATGATAAATCATGAGTGGTTAAAATATCAACCATTGATTTTTTTCACTTTACTAACTACTAACTTAAGAGCAGTCAAATCCATAATTCCAGGTACTGAATTGGTGGTAATCCACTCTTTAAATTTTTTGAGCTTGTGTTGGATCTTTAGACCATTCATGAATTATGATCCTTCACCGCATCACTTGATGTTTTTCGGGTAGTTTGAATTTGACATAGTATCTGATAAGAACCTGATCGGAGGGAATGAAATGAAACAAAATCAAAGAGAAAGATTTCTCCTTCAAATGCTCCCCCTTGTATATAAGAATGATGCCTCTGCTCATACTATCATAACCTGGATGATCCATTGGTTAACAATTCAAAAATTGTCACCCTCATTATTCTGATACAAATATTTAATTTCAAGTTTTTAACTCAAGCAGCTTTTGCACCTTAGCTTCATTCACATACATTAAGTTTTCTGGTGTACCATAAATTAAAAGTGCAAACATTATTTAAAAAACATTCACAATTTTTGCTAGTTCTTAATTTTATGGATTACTAACACAAATTTTATGAAATGAAAATTGAAAATGTTTTCACAAAATTAAAGGTCATTAGTGGCTCATTGTTATGTTTGGCATTTTTGTCATTAGCTTCAGACGCATGTTTCCTCAAACACTCCTCAGAGTAACTCTGGTGTCAGCAGTACTTTAGATGTGTACGAACACCTAGACAAACACACACCCTGTTGTTCTTACCGTTTGGTTTTAATATCTTGTATATATGCCAAGTAATGTAACTTGTTAGTGAAATATTCCGACAAACACAATTTTGATGTACAGATGTTGAACCTCCTGAACTACACCTTAACCTCTCATGAGCCGCTGACAAATACAATTTTGAAAAGCTGCTCCAAGAACAAAGACAGCCCGCAAAACCAGTTTGGCTCAGCCGTCAGAGTAAAAACTTCCACCTGCAAGATCAAAATGGATGTTAAGCTAGTGCGAAGTAAATCTCAGAAAAAGATAATCTTTGCAGAAGCCAGTGAAAACTTTGTAGACTTCATGTTTAGCTTCCTTACAATACCATTAGGGTCCATTGTAAAGGTTTTGGATGGTAACTCTTTTGTCGGATGTGTTGATAATTTGTACAAGAGTGTAGAGAACTTGGACTCTTCGTTGTGTACAAACTCGCGCTCCATGTTACTCAATCCTGGTGTCGCACCACAGTTTGGTTGTCCAAACCAGCCCCTTAACATTCCTCATGTAAAAACACCCACCGCTACGTATTATTATGGTACAGGAAAGCAAGAGAAGGATTTTTGCTATACTAATCGTTATAGTACAATTGAAGTACCGGTAGTGGGAGGAATGATTTCTAAGACAATGGGATCAATTTATAATGCAAAAGCCTTGACTGAAATGGATCCAAGATCTCCTAGCAAGTCGATTAAAGATGTGGTGGGATTTGTGAAGAGACCAGCATTATACGTTGTAGGAGATGATCTAAAAGTAAAATCACTTTCTGCTAATTCTTGGCTTTCATATTTGAAAGAATTGAGCTTTCCTCTTGATGATCTTGAAGTGAAAGTGATAAGCATTGGTGAAGCTGAGGTAAAGTGGCTATTATTACTGAATTTATCATATTTTTCTTTTTAGTAAACAATCATGTTGCTCCTTAAATATGTGAGATGGTATCACTATAGTCTGAATGTATATCATAAAAACATCCCTGAATGTGTCTTATGTTAGTAATTTTATCAAGCAAGCTGATTAACAGAAGACCCATCAGTAGTCACACTTGAAGGACACATACAAGGATTAAACTGAATAACAAAACACTTGAAGGATTCATGAACTATAATGTGCAAAAACAAGATTCAAATTTGACCTCAAAGTGTGTTCAAACTAGTAGGCTTGATAAAGTTGCAAAGAAGCCTAAACTTGTACACTGAGTTATTATTCAGTTGCAGTTTCATTTCAACCTTTCTTTTGAACAATAGATAGAAGATTTTGCACCTTACTAGTTTTTTGGTTTGTCTGTCCAGTTTTATGGACTCAGTGGTTAAATACTTCATAAGTACAACTATATATATGATAGTCAATGTGAGTAGCACTTTTGTTGGGTGTTATTGCTATCATTCCTCAACTCATGTTATCTATTACTATTTACATATCATTTTCAGTTTCTTTAACATTGTATGTTTAAGCTTCTTGAGTATAGGAAAAATCTATTGCAATTCAATTCAACTTGTATGGTTACCCTCACCCTCACTGCATATTGGAGTGGTTATAAATTTGATGAGTTTGAATGCACTTATCTAGAAAGAAAGAAAAAAACCCAAATTTTGTATTGTCTAGAAATACACTTCTAAACAACTTATGCCGTTTGAAAGTGTATTTCAAAAAATGTGCAAGTGTTTTAGAAGTGAAGCATATGTAATGTTTATAGTCAGTGTTATCAAAATTGCGATTTAAACTGTATAATTACACGTTTTTATGATCTTCTTTGTGCCTTGAGATATGGATGAAAAATATTTAAAAAATCTTCAAAAAGTTATCTTCTGAATTTTCAGCAAAAATTTTGTTAATGAAATTTAGTTTTTATTGAAATAGTTGAAGTACTTTTTTGTAACTTTATTATATTTGTTGGGGTATAAGGACTAGTTGTGGGGTACCAAGTGGAATCTTCATGATAGAATGTTTCAAACAGGGTCTAGCCTACCTTATCAGGCCCACTTAATTTGATTTTGCAAAGAAAAGGACTTGGATGACTAAACTAGCCCCACCTAATATCCTTAGTATAATTATAGGGATAATAGTCATTTTGGTCTCTTCAAATGTGTAATGAGTAGCCATAATAGTCGCTTGTTCTGTCGAAATTTCAAAATAGTCATTGATTGTGCACTATGTTATTCAAAATAGTCATTTATGTTAAAATGATGTTTCATTAAAATTGTCATATTAATCCCTCAATATATTTATTGTCATATCAGCTCTTATAAGTACTTACTTACTATCATAAACTATTTTGACTAATAAAATGCACGACCAGAGACTATTTTAGAGTTTGAAACATTGAGTGAATATTGTTGCTACTAGTTACACATTTAGGAATCAAAATGACTATTACCCTTATAAGTATATTATATCCATTACTGATATAGCTTAAAACCGGTAAAAAAAAATTAAAATCAACTAAGTATGATTGAAGTAACATACTAACATACGATTATTAATCACTTTGTTCTTTAATTTTAGTTTTAAATGGTAAATATATTTTAAAATATAGACTTAACTTTTTAAACTCCTCCCCTCCAGAACCCTCTCAGACGGATAATGAGTGTTGAAAATTGAAAAATTGTATGTTCAAATATGCACCCCAACATATTGGATATGTAGTAGAATTTGCGAGTCAAATGAAATATACTATTTTGTGGGATTAATATGATACTTATTTTGAATATTGTGAAGTTTGACGTAGAGAAATTTAATAGAAGTATCAACTTTTACTTATAAAATAAAAAACTAATCAAAGATGTGTTAATAATACTTTTTTTTTTGTCAAATAACTTAGCGGTTAGAGAAATTCACCTTAAAGGTGAATAAATGAGGTGTCCGGAGTTCGAACTCATATCTCTGCATATAATATGCATTATTCCTTACCAAACTCGCGGAGACTTATACTATAATATAATAGAAATTACACATCACAAAGAAAGTCGAAGGAATGAAATATATTTGGTGGGGCCAACTCAAAATTCCTTTCTCCTCGAATTGGAATGTAAATACTTTAGAAATCATTATTTTATAAGCAAAATTCCTAGAAATCATTAATTGATACAAAATTACGAGATGGTCCCTAATTATTTTATATTTACTTTTATTCTCTTTATCATATTTCATTCTTCTTCACACTTTATTTTTATGAAGCACAGACAAAAATATCGTATACGATATTAACACAGACATGTCGACATAATTAAAATTTTGAAAAAATAACATAATTTAATGTAATTATAAGTATTGATGTCGTGTCAAATACCGAAACACACATTTAATCAGAAGTGTTCAAAAAAAATTTCTACCCTTTTCTTTCATACCAAACAACTATCACTGTCACAACTCACAACAATATTTTGACGTTGTTGCCGCAACCGCGACCATGTCCTCAAGACAAGATGCGTTGCTCTACATTCTTTGTGTTACAATTTTATCTCTGTTGATTGAACTGTGATCTTGAAATCTTGGTAATTTGATGTCATATCAATTTCTAAAATAATGTTCATAAATCCCATAAAAGTCACAATAATTTATGACATTAAAATTGGTATGCTGGAGTGCATGAATGGGACATAACAGCTAGGAATGAGGAGAACGTGCGTGGTGGCAGGGGCATGGCATATGCTATATTTTAAGAGTTATACTAATAATTTTCCTTTGATGATTCTCCGCGTTGGATTTTGATTTTTGTTTGGTACCTCCCTCCAAATTCCTCTCCGCACCGTCACGCCACCGCATGCTCCAAACAGTTTTTCATTACAACGCCGGCGCATCTACATTATACCCTATGTTTCAATTATTACATGGATGATGATTTTTTTAAGGAATTATTACATAGATGATAGATATGCACTTTAGTATTATTATTATATACTAAGCAAAATAAAGAGAGAATTGATATGAAAATAATAGAGAAAGAATTATTTGCTATCATAAAGTTTGAATGTGTACTTGTAACCAAAAAAAAGTTTGAATGTGTACTCTCTAGGATTATAAGAACATCTATAATTTTGATTATATAATTTTTTTAAAATAATTTTTATGGTCCGGAAAAAGGTCGGGACAAGAGACATGATATGATAAATGTATCATATATCATCTCTCAATCAAGTATTTAATGTCACATCAAGATATCATAGGTTAATCTTAAATTTTATCATGTCTACATTGAACACATGATAAGATAATGGGTTAAATATGTTTTTGGTTCCTATAAAATTGAAAACTTCTAAGTTTAGTCCTTACTTCATTTTAATAGGTTTTTTAGTCCATACAAAAAAAATTACTTCTAATTTTAGTCCCTATTACAACAAAGTTTGTTTAATTAACCTTAAACTCTAAAAAAATTTAACGATTTTTTTGACACGGGTTTAGAACACTATGAAGGTTCATTTCCTAAAATTTAGAATTTTTAAACATAAAACGAATTAAATATGAATTTTTTAAAACGACAGAAGTTAAAGATAAAATTAACAAAATCTGGACGTAAAAATCAAATATTGCGACAACAGAGGAACTTTTAGTAATGTTCTTAACATGTCTGCAAAAACTTGTTCAAAAACTCAAGAGTTTAATCATAAATTAAACAAATTTGAATTGAGGAGGGACTAATACTAAGTGCATAAATTATTTTTAGGGACTAAAAAACTATTAAAATTAAGTAAGGACTAAACTTAAATGCTCCCAATTTTATAGGGACCAAAAACATATTTAACCCTAAGATAATTGATATCTTCACTATATCATACTCCCTCCGTCTCGTTTTAACTGAGTCTTTTGTTCATTTCACACATATTAAGAAAAAGTGTATAACTAAAAGAGAGAAAAAAATTGTTTTGAGTGTTTTGTCAAGTATTGGTGCATTTCTTCTTATCATAAATGCAAAGTATAATATATTGAATTGGGAGTGATGAAAGTAGTATTAATTAGAGTTATAATTAGAAGAAGAAAAAAGTAATTATTATTTTATTGAAAAGTGAAATGGATCAATTTTTTTGGGACAATATTTTTTTGCAAATGACTCGGTTATTATAAAACGTGCTAAAGAAATTGATGCCCATAAAAATTATTAAATTATATAATCAAACATTGATCAAACTAGAGAGACTTTGAAAGAGTCTAACCATTAAGTCAAAAAGAAAGGATTGCACTCAGCTATTATGAATTGTAATTTTCTAACAGTTACTAAATTTGCCTTTAAAACTAAATGACTAAAAGTTTAATTTTTACTTATCATAACTCTTTAGTTCTAGGAGAAAAAAAAAACTCTTTAGTTCTAGGAGAAAAAATAAAATACATGTATACTTTCAATATATTCAACTCAAATAAAACTCAATAATCAATTGAGTGCAACTATTTTATATAAAATCTTTGATTAAATCACTTGATAGTAATATGTATAATTTGGCTAATTATTTTTGGATTAAATATGATTTTGGTCCTCATAAAATTAGAAACTTCTAAGTTTAGTTCTTACTTAATTTTAATAGGTTTTTTAGTCTTTACAAAAAAAAAAATTACTTCTAATTTTAGTCTCTGTTACAACAAAGTTTGTTTAGTTATCCTTAAACTCTTAAAATTTTGAACAATTTTTTTAAGACAAGTTTAGAACACTATGAAAGATTCATTTTCCAAAATTTAGATTTTTTTAACATGAAACAAATTAAATATGAATTTTTTTTAAAACGGCAAAAGTTAAAGATACAATTAACAAAATCTGGATGTAGAAATCAAACTTTGTGACAATTTTTTTCAGAGGAATTTTTAGTAATGTTCTCAACACGTCTGCAAAAATTTGTTTAAAAACTCAAGAGTTTAAGCATAAATTAAACAAATTTGAATTGAGGAGGGACTAATACTGAGTGCAGAAAAATTTTTTAAAGACTAAAAAACTATTAAGATTAAGTAAAGACTAAACTTAAAAGGTCTCAATTTTATAGGGATCAAAAACATATTTAACCCTTATTTTTTTAATATGAAAATAACATATCTAAATCAATAATAAAAACAATAAAGAGGTGGTAGGGATGGAGCATCACAAAAAGGTGTTTCTATGACGTATGGGGAAAAGCGTATCTATGAGAGTCGGCCAAGAGTTCAACGGAGGATGCCACGCGTCTCACTAGATTTTCATCTTGGTTGGTTTGTATGAAAGAATGTCAGAGAGAAAGGTACGTGAGAACATCCACATTTCGAAAGTACCAACTTTATGGTCAATGATGGAGTGACAAGGTAGATGCAATCTCTCAATCCTATACTCTCTTCTTTGTCTTAATTAAAGAGAGAGAGCTCGACCACAACCATCGAGGAACGTTCCAAAATACACGTCAAAAGGACACCTACACAATTCTCATATCAGAGTTACACAAATTTTATTGGAAAAATAGGAGTATGTCATAGACATGCATGCACCTCTTCTGCATCTTGAGAGAAAACGATGTTGTAGATATAAGAAAAGATATACTTTTATTAATTTATATATGAAGATCAAAATGTTCGGATGAATTTTGAAAATTGAAGTTGTATAAATATCATTATGTTATTGCCAATATTTTTTTTCCGGTATTTTCTTGATAGTAGACCTGTAAATAAGTTTAATTGAGTCGATATTGGTGCAGCTTATTTAGATTAGCTTGAAACTCGACTAATGTTTGTCACACAAAAAATTTCAACTCAAACTCGATCCGATTTAAGCTAACCAACAATTCATTTTAACTCGATAAGTTTAGTTCATATCATACGAAGCAAAATGGAATAATAAGGACTGCATTTTCTTAGATCAGAATTGTTTTCACTACTTTTGAATGCATCTCATGTTTGGTGATGTACTCTTTTTGTAGGATAAGAGGAGGGTGTAATAGAGTATATTTTTCACTCTGCGACTTCATAGTAAAATTGGAGAGATAAGTGTGAGACTTCTAACTTCCAAGTGTTAAATATAACTAAATAGCCAATTTTAAACGATAATATGACAGTTAAAATGACTTTATTTACCTTCACACAATATTCATAATATACAATACAATATTTTTCTTAAAAAGATATTTAAAACTTAAAAAACACATCGATCTGGCTCATTAATCGAACGAGACGAACTATACATAGTTTAAGCTCAACTCCTTTATTTAATGAGCTTATATTTTAACTCAAGTTCGACTTATTTGATTTATGAACAAAGTTCAATGAATTAATTAGCAAACTAACTCTCAAACTATTTTCGAGTTGGTTCAGTATATTGACAACTTTATTCGATAGCAGTGACTCACGACAGTTACATGTCGCCGTCAAAATTGATATTTTTAATTAATTTTTAGACTTAATTATGTTTTTGTCAATTTTAATTATTTCATAGCGAGTGAATTTATAGTAAGATGAGATAAATAGAGTGATTTGACTCAAAGAAAAATTGAAACTCAACTTAGAACTGAAACTCAAAATTGAAATAGATTTTGTTTTTAAAATTTTCAAAACCAAAAACCACCTAGCTAGAAGACCTTAATCAATTTTGAAAAAAAATGGTTGCATGTAATGTAATTGGTTACATGATTTCTTCCATTTACATTCTTTCTTTATCAGCCTTCCAGTTACATTGGAACTTTGGAAGCAAAAGAAACTATGATAACCTTATAATTTATTGTCTGTTGGTGTGCTGATTTTAGTTAAAAACAAAGTAAGATAATCACTCAAATAATCATAAACAAAGGTTTAGTTAACAGCTAGCCACACGTATTCAATGTCAAATTGACTAAACTCATCTTTTGCTAAAAAAGTGATGTTAATATTGTGTAAAAGAAATGTCCTTCAAAAATAAAAATTGTGTAAAAGAAATGATAAGTTATAACGTACTGAAATTAAAGAAAAAGACAGCCATAACGGATCCTAAATGAGGCATTAAAACAGTTTAAACCGTGAGGACAATGTCAATAATTTCCTAATTACTCATTGATTACATTTTTTTTTTTTAGGAATATTCATTTATTACATAAATTGCACATAATGAGAGATGTCACTTAACTAAATAGGCTTATTCAATCACCCGGTCCCTTAACTTAATTGATTGTCTTAATTTGGTCCCCTAACTATAATTTGTATCAATTTGTGTTTTGCTATGTTACTAGTTTTAGTCTTTTCTGTTAGTTTCTCTAAAAAAAACGTTAACTTATGTACCAATTTGGTCCCATATGTTTTGTTCTGTTACTAGTTTTAGTCCTTTCTGTTAATGTTTTTTTTTAGAGAAACTAACAGAAAGGACTAAAACTAGTAACGAGGCAAAACATATGGGACCAAATTGATACAAATTATAGTTAGGGGACCAAATTAAGACAATCAATTAAGTTAAGGGACCGGGTGATTGTATAAATGAACAAATCAACCCGGGAGCCCTTGGATCCATACATGCAGATAATACATGTCTTTTCTAGTTTAAGTAAGAATCTAACTTTGTGCATGCACCAGTGTTAAAAGTTTATAGTTTGCTGTTTATTTAGGTCCCATCAGGATCGAAGATTAGTAAATACAATTGTGCGTGTAGATGATATCTATTTTACACAACAAAAAAAAAGGAAATGTTAACCGGTGCCATCAGGGCACTGTTAAGGATGCTAAAAAAAGAAATAATATAGTAGTTATTGCATTGAAAACTGTGTAATTAATATTAAAAAAGTCAAAAATGTTACCTTCTATGGTAATACTTACCTTCTTTAGCATCCTTATCCAGTGCCTTGAGGGCACGGTTAGCATGACCCAAAAAACATAAATAAATTATATCCAAAACCTTTGAGTATTGCTCATGCATTCCGTTAATCTCTTTTCTTAAGCTAAAATTTATGTTCACGCTACGTCTCTTCCTAAACTGCGAGTCGCTTTTCTCTAGCTAATTTATGTTTCTTCTGCACCTTAGATTGTGTGATCAATTGTTAGTATACGAGACATTGCATTTGGATCGATATGTTAGGCATGTTCACGCTACATATTATGAGAGAAGAGATATTAATTGAATGAAAAGCAATGAATTTCATTAATGTGAAAGGATACTACAATACACACAAACTGGTCTATATGCTAAATAACTGTGTACAAGCATAAGCATAAACTATGTACTAAAAAGCAAGATTACGTGTTGCACAAGTAGCTATTGTGAACTAACTAATAGCGTCGTCTTGTCTATGATGCAGTATCCTCTCACAAGTTGGACGTTGGTACCCCCTACAGTGAAAATTAGTTAAAACTAATGAACAAATGATGAATCACGATGAGCAAGATGAACAATATTTAAGAATACACAACAAAAACGAGAGGGAAGTGTAACTAACTATCAGTTATGATTGCTAGAAGGAAAAAAATGGATTGTAACAAACTCTTTTTTTTTTTAAGGATTCTGATACCATATTAAGAAGTGAAAACAGATATAAACATCTTTTTTCGCCCATATAGTTCAGACATTTAGACCTTATTAAATATGATACAAAACAAAATAAAAAAAATTAGTAACTATATTTAAAAGTGGGGGCAGAGATTATTAGCTTGGTCTATAACCTTTTTTGGTGGTTGATGTGCAAGATAAATGGTATTGGAAGTTTTATCTCGGTGAAAGCTACATAGTTAGTGGTGTTTACTATATTTTGTCTAATTTAAAGTATGTTGATCGACTAGATACCTCATACATTATTGGAAATACAGTATCCCCTTTGAAGGTCTCTTTGTCTGTTTGACGTTTGTTATATAATGGGTTAATAGTGTTTTTCACCCTTGTAATATAGGCCATTTCCGATTTTAGCCCTTATAAAATTTTCGGTCTGGTTTCCATCCTCGTAAAAAAAAAAAATTCCGGAAAACCCCCTTCCCCCATCCAACTCAGCAGATTTGCTTATGTGGCGCTGACTTGACTTTTTTTTTATTGACTACATCAGATTTTATTTTAAAAAAATCCAAAAAAAAATATAAATATTTTTATATTAATTTAAAAATAAAAAATTATTTTAAAAATTCTAAAAAAATTCAGGAATTTTTTTTATTACCAAATTTTTTTCTTTGTATATAAAAAAGCAAAAAATCGTAAAATCTTCATATTTTTGTAAAGAAAAAATATTTTTTTTCCAATATTTTAATTTCGAAAAAGATTTTATAAAAATTATGGAATAAAATTTTCGAAAAAAAAATTGAATTTTTTCTAAATTTGTATCCAGATTTTTAAAAAATAAAAAATTTTCCAGAAATTTATTTTTGTTGAAAAAATTTTCGAAAAAAATCTGATTATATTTTTAAATTTTGAAAATTTTCTTTTTTTTGTATTTTGAGAATTAAATTCCAGAATTTTTTAAAATATTTTTAATTTGGAAAATATCTGATTATATTTTCTGATTTTTTTAAATTTTATAGTTATTTTCTAATTTTTTAAATTTTAGAAAAAAATTTATTAAATTCCAGAATTTTTAAAAATCTTCGTAAATTTTTTTTTTTAAATTTCGAAAAAAAATCTTAATATTTAAAAATTCAATTTTTTTTTTCGAAAATTTTATTCCATAATTTTTTTAAAATCTTTTTTGAAATAAAAATATTGGAAAAAAATTTTTTTTACAAAATTATGAAGATTTTTCCATTTTTTGCTTTTTTATATACAAAGAAAAAAATTTGGTGATAAAAAAAAAAATTCCTGAATTTTTTTAAAATTTTTAGAATTTTTAATTTTTAAATTAATATAAATGAATTTATATTTTTTTTTTGGATTTTTTTTAAATAAAATCTGATGTGGCCAATAAAAAAATGAAAAAAAAGCCAAGTCAGCGCCACATAAGCAAATCTGCTGAGTTGGATGGGGGAAGGGGGTTTTCCGAAGAAAAAAAAAATTTACGAGGATGGAAACCATACTGAAAATTTTATAAGGGCTAAAACCGGAAATGACCTATATTACAGGGGTGAAAAACACTATTAACCTTATATAATAGATCCCTACAAATGACAATTTACTTGATTGTGGAGTTATTCCATTAAATAATATTCTTTGTTTGAGTGGTTCTGACTTGGAGGAAAGTTTCGACCGTCTTTTTTAGGATTGTGTATTTTTTTAGGAGTATTTGCTCTCTTGTTTTGCAATGGCTAGGCATTCACTCAGAGCTTCCGATGAATCTTTTTGATCACTTAATATGTTTGGTAATTTAAGAGTGTTCCTTAAAAAGGATTCGTTTTTACATTCAATTGAACTAGATGGCTTGCATTTGGGCTATTTGGAAGGAAATCTTAGAGTTTGTGATTTGACGTAACACAATATCACAAAACAACTTGTGAGATCAGGATTGCCTCGACTTATAATCACTTGTTCGGGTCATTTCTTATCCAATGTGGAACTTTTAACACGTTTTCTCACGCTCAACATTATTGGATTTGCTGAGTGGATATAATTGTGATTGATCTGAAACAAGAACATGATAGCAATTGGGTCCAACAAATCTTGAACAAGACTTCAATACAATATTAGAATTTGTGGTTGGGTCAGTGAAATTTTAGTTTTTAGTTGGTTGAAAGCAAAACATATGCATTTAGGTTTTTAATATACTTAACCTTATTTTTTGTTTTGAGTTTTGTCACATGGTTTATGTTGTCTTTTTTGCCGGTATCTCGATTCGTGTACTATATTTGTAGTTACTTTTGAATCATCTCCTTGCACAGCTTATGTTTTTTTAAAGCTTCCTTACATAGCTTATGTTGGTTATGATTTATTTGTCGGTTTTAATTTATTACATTTTGCCTTCTTTAAAAAATAATTGAATTCAATCACTGCCTAACATAACACTATTACACTATTTCTATTTTTAAGAAGACATATGTTCCAAACTAGTTGATTCGTTCTGTTCCCATACAAAAAATAAAATGACTGTTGACTGTTATCTCAACGCCATTAAACTTTGAATTTCTTGAGTCAAATACTTGCTTCATTTTTCACTACGACTGACTGTGAAAGGAAAATCGGAAAATGCATAATTTAATTTCGATTTTAAACCATTTTAATTTACCAAACACACAAATTGACCTTTCTTTAAAACGTGACATTTTAGTTTTAAAAGTAGTTGACTTTAATTTAAAAACATGCTATAGTTAATTACTGTAAAAACAATCTAAGTACTTGCTCATACTAGTATTTTATATACATTTCGAGGAGAAGATAATACATTCTTCAGGAGAATAAAACAAAGCAAGAGTCGTAGAACAAAATAATTGGGCTCAATGGTTAATGAGTTTTGCAAAATAAAAATTATGATTGTCGAAAAGAACCTGTGGTTCTATTTTTCTTTAAATGTGTAACAACTCTTGACAAAAGAAAAAACAAGAGTCATAGATTAGTAATCTAGTTTTACATGCAAGTCATTAACTTTATATCTATATCCGTTAAACTATTCATCTTGTGTTTGTGACAGATTTTATCTACATATATTGCGGATATGAGTATTTTTGCAACTTATAATTGATCTTAAGTGATTAATAAATTCTTCTTAAGAAGAATCGTTCCGGTGAATCAGACTCGATTCTTCTATTGAATGAATTTTGAATATAATTCAGTTATTTCACAATCGAATTATGCATTAGAATACTCTTTTTCTCTAAAAACCAAAAGGTTTACACAAATAAACTTTCAAAAATCAATGGTCGAATTTTGTTTTTAGAGAATCAACGGTAGAACTTGTAAAATATATCCTATACACAGTTTATTATAGGGTTAAATATGATTTTGGTCCCTATAAATATGTCAACTTTTCGTTTTAATTCCTCTAAAAAATTTCTTCAACTTTTAGTCCCTTAAAAATTTTCCATCTTCACTTTTGGTCCCTCTTTTAAAGTAAACTCATATGTAGAATTCATATTTTTGAATGAAATTTTGCAGAAAAATTCATACTATTATAAGAATCTCTCCAAAAAAAACAATTAGAATTTTTAACAAAACATGAATTTAATATGAATTTTTATATTTTTGAAGGTTAAAAATTCATATTTAATTTGTGTTTTGTTAAAAAAATTCCAATTTTTTTTGGAAAATATTTTTACAATATTCTACAAATTTCTGCACAATTTCATTTAAAAATTCAAAAATTAACGTAAAAATAGGGACCAAATGTAGTGATTGAAAATTTTATAGAGACTAAAAGTTGAAGAAAATTTTAGAGGAACTAAAACGAAAAGTTGGTATATTTATAAGGACTAAAAACATATTTAACCCTTTATTATATAAGTAAATGTGAATATGTTAAGTTGACACCACTTCTTTTTTAAGTAGTTAAATGATTAGAAATTCAAATGTTAATGAATAAATAGGGAATCTAAAGTTTAAACCCTACATATTACAACTTTTATCAACTTAACTATACTCACGTGACAGTATCAACAATCTTTCGATAAATGACAATATCAACAATCTTTCAATAAATAAATGATATCTTAACAATTTATTATTTTTATTTTAAAATATTTCCTTTTTTTAATAATAAATAAATATGTCTGATCTCTCAAAAAAAAAAATGTCTGTAAATATATTTAAAATATTACACAAAGTTGAACTTATGTAAAAATATTATAATTAATATCTTTATTACAATCAGATTCAAAATATTTCCTAATATATCAATCCAAGAATCTAGTCAAAAAATAAACGACTATTAGAAAAATTAAAATAAAAGGAAATCACTCCAAACTAGAAATAAAATCAAAGTGATGACTGATTTGTGTCTAAAATATTTAATTAAAATAAAGGATAATATAGTCATTTCAAGTGGAAAACAAAGTCCAAATGTCACATGAAACGAGTATAACCCAATGATATAAAAAGCGACAAAAAACAGAATCATAGATCACACATTGGCACATTCACATACAAATATAATTTCACATTCTTCACATACAATTTCTCCTTAGATTTCTCTCCCCCTCTCTCTCTCTCCCAAACCTTCACCTTCAACCAAACACAAAAACAACAAAACTCTCTCTATTATTCTTTTCCCAGAAACTACAAACTTTACAATAGAACGTTACAAAATCTTATGAGATTGTTCATACTTCGTAAATTTACCATAATACCGTCGTTCGCGATGTCGTCGGGCGGCCCAGCAACAGCCTCAACAAACACAAGCCCAAGGGTCGCGGGTCCCACAACAACACGTAGACGTGTAGCAGACAACAACGTTAACAACAACAATGATACAGAAAAACAACAACAACAAAGTTTCCCAGATTCCTCCGAACTAGAACAAGATAATGATCCTGTTTCATCATTATTAAATTTAAACCACCACGCGCATGTTCATCATCACTTGCATCCAATCACGCGCTACTTTCTCTTACGCGCCCGCATTTTCATCGAACATTTTCTTCTTACGTTGTCCGGTTCGGTTCAGTGGTTCCGGTCTGGAAAAAACGTGGGCCGAAAGATCTTTGCGGTTTTAATTATGTTGGTTGTTATGTCGGTTTTTTTTAAGGTTTCGTTGTTTATTGGTGGTGGTGTTGAAATGAATGGGAAAAAAAGTATTGAAAATGGTCAATTGATTTTGCAACGGTTTAAAGAAGATTGGGCTTCTGCTCAAAGGGTTGTTACTGAAGAATCTTCTGAAACTTCTATGCCTAAAAGGGTCCTTGAGAGATTGGCTGTAAGTGATTATTTTTTCATTCATTATTCACGTTTTGCCAAAAGTGCTTTTTATTTTTTTTTTACTTGTCGCCTAAAAATTCTCTTTAGGGAATCGGTTTTTTTGTTTTTATTGCTTTTTAGCTTTTACCGTTATAAAGTAGAAAAGGTTAAAAGTGTTAAAAATTACTTTTGTGAATAGTGTATATGATTAAAATTGTCTGAGGAATTAAATTTTTAACTTTGTTGTTTTTATCCTTTTTGTTTTTTTTGTCTTTGTGGAATTAAATTAGGTTTTTTCATGGAAGATTGCTGGATTTAATAGTTTGTAATAAATATTTATTTTTTATTATTAATATACTTACTTGGTTTTCTGGGATAAGGAGGTCACGTTTTTGGAACTGAGGTGTTTGGTGCAGAGAATTTGGATTACGTCAGTTTTTTTAGAATGGAAGATTTATTATTGGTTAAGAGTTGTACAAATAACTTTTCTTTTGACCAATAAATAAATTTCTTTTAACATTTATTTACCATATTGATTCGTTAAAAAATATGGATATAGAGTAAAGAAGCAGTCAAGTCAACTTTGATTGAATTGAGTACCAAAGTATGAAAATTAAGCCAAAGTGCGTGATGTAGAAGTATTTGACATTGTTTTAAGGTTGGATCAATTTATTAAAGCTAAATTTTGTACTCGTCTTGACAGCTGAAACATAACTCAATTGATGTTGGTTCGATACAAAACAAGGAAATCACATGTTAATGTCTTAAAAATACGTCGAATCAACATCGATTATATCATTGTCTCAGTCGTAATAACATGGAGGACCCTGAACCGATAGCGATATAGGTTGTTGCCATAACCAGAGCTTTATTGTAAGGCAGTGATGTCTCCATCGAATAAGTGGAATTTTCAACTCTTTTTCAAAAACTTTGATTTTGATTCCTAACATGTACAAGTCGGTAGCACATAGTTTTGAATATTTTTGGGTTCTTGGCTTCTTGCTAGGTGGCTCTGACCGTAACACTGCTTTGTATTTCCTTTATGTGATTTTCTCACGCGTTTTCTATTTCTTTGTTATTTTTTTCTTCTTGCTTCATTTTCCATGCTGTAATATACTAATATAGCAATACTATTAGATGGATAAGTATTGAATTGTATAATAACTTAATGTGATATTTTTCAGTTTTACACAATCATATTTAAGTTTATTTTTTTTATTTTGAATAGACTCCAGAAATATGGATGAAGCCAAACAGTGACAAGTATTATCAATGTGTGTCACGACCTAGGAATCAAATGAGTAAGTACAATTGTACTTGGTTTCTCTCATGTTTTGTTATGCTTGTGATCACTTTTTGTCTCACTTGTGTTTATTTCTTTCTTTCAGAACCGTCAAAAACCAACGGCTATCTTCTTGTTCATGCAAATGGTGGATTGAATCAAATGAGAACAGGGGTAAGTTCAAAAAATAAATATAGTGGTGGGGACCTACTATTAAAAATGTCACTTGTCATAGTTAGAAAGGAACTATTTGCATGTATATTGAATTTTATCAATCCATCTTTAAATATGATAGAATTTTCATGGTATATTTCAAGGTGGACCACTCATTAAACCAATATTTGAAAATCGTTTGAAACTCCAATGACAATATACATCAAATTTCAAAAGTAGAAGCTCATAGCTCTACTCGTTTTCACTGCTAATATGATGGCTTGATTAGTGTTGGCTCGTCAAAAAACAACGAAAACGAATATGTGTACATCAAAACTCAATTAAGATTTGATTTTCCTTATTTTTTGTCAAACTGAAACTGATCAGACTCAGAGCACCATCTCAAACGTAAAGACGAGAAAGACCGTGAACTTCTACTTAACTACTTATCATAGACTAATTCTGTAAAACTATTTTCTATTGTTTTGTTTGCTAGATTCTAAAAATCTTCAATGACATGCAGATTTGTGACATGGTTGCTGTGGCAAAAATAATGAATGCCACACTTGTCCTTCCTTCTCTTGACCATGATTCATTTTGGACTGATCCAAGGTAAATTTCCCTCATATTTCACAATCATGTGAGTGTATCAACATTTACTTATTTATTTATTTATTTTCTCATGTTACCAATTGTCCAAAACATAATGTCCCTAATATATTTCAGTGACTTCAAAGATATTTTTGATTGGAAGCACTTCATGAGAGTTTTAAAAGAAGACATTGATATTGTTGAGTACTTGCCTGTCCGGTATGCATCTGTGAAGCCTATTGTCAAGGCCCCGGTTTCATGGTCAAAGGTGTGGACAATCAAATACTATATCATCTATATACCTATTTTAGTTACTGTTAGGTATAGACGAGCACCAATGTGTCCGTCTGCTTGATTTCTCAGTTTTTCTTTAACGTAATGATATCTTATTTAGATACTTCGTTTTGCAGGCTAGTTACTATAGAAGTGAGATTCTTCCAATGTTGAAGAGACACAAGGTTGTACAATTTACTCACACAGATTCAAGACTTGCAAACAATGGTCTTGCTTCATCTATTCAGAAGCTGAGATGTCGTGCCAATTACCAAGCTCTTAAGTATACAGTTGAGATTGAGGAGCTTGGGAAGACCTTGGTTGATAGGCTAAGAAATAATGATGAGCCATTCATTGCCCTTCATTTAAGGTATTATACCTCATAACTCTAAGATATGTTTTGTTTCAAGAGAAACTACTCGAAACATTTCAGTTCTAAATTTGTAATAAATAGATGAAAACTCCTAAAAATGACCTTTCTCAGAAAAATTTGTAACAAGCAGATCCTGTATTCGGTGTATCTCATTCAAATCTTTGAAAACAAAAACTAATGTGGTTGTTTTGTGATTAAAAGTTAAAGAAAAAATGAAATTGAATATGTTTTCTCAAATCAAGTAGACAAAAAATATTTAGTTATGTTTTATGGTCAATTACACTAAGGAAATTTGCTTACTTTAGGTTTTTCTTTCTTCATATAATGCAGATATGAGAAAGACATGCTGGCTTTTACTGGCTGTAACCATAATCTTACTATTGAAGAGGCTGAGGAACTTAGGGTTATGAGGTATGAAGTGAAGCATTGGAAGGAAAAAGAGATTGATAGTGTCGATCGGCGATTGCAAGGTGGTTGCCCTATGTCACCAAGAGAAGCAGCAATTTTTCTCAAGGCCATGGGGTACCCTGCAACTACAACAATCTACATTGTTGCAGGACCTATCTATGGTGGCAATAGTATGGCAGCCTTTCGCGCAGAGTATCCAAACGTCTTTACTCATTCAACCCTTGCAACTGAGGAGGAGCTAGAACCTTTCAAGCCGTATCAAAATCGTCTCGCTGCTTTGGATTATATTGTTGCCCTTGAAAGTGATGTATTTGTTTATACTTATGATGGAAACATGGCCAAGGCGGTGCAAGGTCATAGGAGGTTTGAAGGATTTCGGAAAACTATCAATCCGGATAGGTAGGCTTACAAAACTTAAAATGATTACTTGATAGGATTTGGATCCTCTCCGTCTCCTCCAACCAAATCTTAGCGGTTGGATTAATCTAACAGTTGAAAGTGTTGGCCTCTCAACTGTTAAATTAATCCTTAATGACTAAGATTTTGTTCAAGAGACAAAGGGCTATAGAGGAATCAAACTGCACCCGAAATTTCTTTCTTCTTTTAATGTTTGTCACATCTTTTTTTTTATACGAACATGTTACTGCCATATAGATAACCTATTTCATTTCGTATCATTTGCAGATCAAATTTTGTCCGACTGATTGATCAATTAGACGAGGGTTCGTTATCTTGGGAAAATTTTTCCTTAGAAGTTAAAAATTTGCATTCAAATCGACTCGGTGCACCTTATCTTAGACAGGTAGGAGAGTCACCAAGAACAGAAGAGAATTTTTTTGCCAACCCTTTTCCTGGTTGCGTATGTAACAAGTCACAAGAGCTAATTACAAGTCAAAAACTAGACCAAAGATTTGGTATTGGAGCACAAAAATGATAATATCTTAGTTTATGTCATTTAATGACAAGGCTAAATATTGGAGCTTCATCATATTATTTTGGCACTGCCTTAAAGTAAGGCAACTCACATGAGTTGTGGTTGGAATGTGCTTTCCTTTGTCAAGGCCTATTTGATGAGGCTGTTGAAGAATCAAAAGGAGCTTTATAGGGTTCTTATTTTATTCAACATTACTAGTTTCAGGTTAGGTATACAAAAAGGGTGAACAATAGAAAGTTTGTGTATAATTAAAAAGGGAAATTACAGATTAGAAAATTATATTAGGGGGAATTGGATTTTGACAATACCCCTTTTGGTGTTGGAGTTACAATTGAATTTATTGATTAATTTTTGAAGGGCAATTGCCAAATGGAGCAAAATTGGATACATTTTTTAATTGAAGACTTGATACATAGGAATCTAGCTTGATACTTTACATTTAATATTTTGTTTATATTTAGATTTAAGATGTATTTCTTTATGTCTTGAAATGCAGGGCTATGGCTCTGAGTGTATAAATTTTGATGATTTGGTTAATTTATTGATTTATTATTCTTTTTACTAATTTTCTACCTTGTTTGATAAGTAAAGAAAAGTACCTAGCTCAAGTTTATCGGTCAAAAAAGATAAAACTGTTGTTGATAGTGAAAAGTGGAAGAATTTTATTGAAGTTTACGTATGAAATTAATGAAAAAATTTCAAGACGTATTTGTTATTTTTGTATTAGAGATTAGAACAATTGATTTACTTAATACTCTTTTAACCAAAGAATTTTTTATGAAATAAATTAAAATTGAGGCCATCTTTGCCCCTACATGGATATGTTTTCCGTTAATATATATGTTATTTTCAATTAATAAATTTTTTGGCGTGGTGAAGTGGACTATTAAGCTAGTTACATCATAATCTTATTTTTTTTAGGGGAAGCATAGTTACATCATAATTAAATTGTATGATGTATATTTAATCAGCATGAAAAAGCCATTTTCAGCCAAAGATACTCAAGTTATAAATCACCTCTCATTCTCATGATAATTTTGTTATATGTGGTCCCTGTTTGGACATCCGAATATGTTTGCTTAACATAAGGGGTTATTGGCCACGAATTTTTTGCATCTATGCTTACTATTAAGGTAAATTTGGAGTATTTTTGTAGACTTTGTTCAATTTTTTAGTGTATTCTCTCCTTCAAAAGATGGCACATGTTATTTTTAACTTCTTTTTTTATTATTACTATTATTTTATTTTATTTTTAAACTACTTATATATTTTACAAATATTATTAATTTATATTTTTATTTAAAGATATGTGTTTTGGACCGAGCAAACGCTCTCAGACCCATTTTCATAAGCACAATCCAAAATGACCTAAATCTAACATTTGGGTCACTTGCTTGCAACATATCTCTTCTCAATGAGGGGGATGTTCGTAGCAAGGTGGAGACATGTTCAAATCTGAATGGTAACGTCTCCCCCACGCTTGCACATATCTTGCTCGACGGTTACGATTCCCACAAATTTGTAATCGTCGAAGCCCTATGTGTGCGTTACAACGACTCCTTCGCCTCCACACTATATAAAAGGGAGTCTCAGCAGTTCCAAATGTTAGATTCTCTCTACTCTCCTAAGCTCATTTTCTAAACTCAATACTGACTTGAGTGTCGGAGTATCTGCAGATACACATCCTCCGCCGTTCCACTCAAAACAACCGCTCACAACCACCGCAAAGCACTGCTTCGACAGTCATCTTTTGATCATATACAATCAATAGCTATTATTATAAATAATATAGTGTCTTCCCTCAAAAATAAATAATATAGTATCTTGTGGAAGTGAATGGAAAAAATTTGAAGCCAATGTGAAAGGTACGGTATAACTTATAAGGGGCAACGATTATAATGCCAAAGCAAATTTGGAATTTTCAATTCATTTTCAACCTTTCACTACACTCTTTAAAATAATTTATTAGGCTGTTTGTAACAAACAAACTCTACCAACTGAGGGTAGGGTCTAATGGAATACTATATTACAAAGAAATAATAGATATTGCCATCATTAGCCACTTAATAAGTCTCAAAATACCGAATTTTTAGTTCCTTTATATTGATTAAATCGTGTCAGTCAAGCCACACTTCATTTAGGCCTTGAACTTCAGTCATACCAAAACTAATTAGTTGACATGTGATAAGTTTAGGGTCAGACCTTCTCTAAGGTGGGGATGTGTCATGAGACCCCTCAAAATTTTATGATTTTGTTAGATATATATTGTGTCAATGAGTGTTTTATCAATATATATTACAAGTTTTTCAAATATTGTGAACTTTATTTAATGACGTGGTGGTGAGAGTTTGTTTTATGAGTGAATGGTTCAGTGATCAGTTCCGATAATTGTCATTTTTCATTTTAAGTTGATGATTTTACCACTTCACTAAGATGAGAATGATCAAGCTTGTGACGTGATATAAAAAATAGCGATTTTATTCGAGTCAAGATCCGTCACACCTTAGTCCAAGCGAGAATTGTTAGATGAATTTTCACAAACACATATACTATACTTCTTTTTTGACCAAACCAAGAATTGTTAGCTAAATTATCACATACACATATGATATACTTATTTTTTGCTAAACACATAGACTCTAACTAGAGAAGTGAAATAGAGTCAATCAAATAAGGAACGTAAAGTAGCAAAGAAAATTGACACCGTTGAAGAAAGACTTTGTGGAAAGGAAATAACACGTTAGTCGTTGGACTTTTTGGTACATATGGTGGGAAGTGCACTTCTAATTACCTTGTTTCCTAAATCTTGTGCTGTCATTGATAGTTTAATTTCTCGTTTAAGTGTTGTATCAAAGTTATCCAATATTCAATATGTAATTCCAATTTTTTATAATAGAAAAGAACAAATATCATGGTCCAAGAAAGGATGTTTGAAAAGAATATAACAATTTTCTATGTTTAAAATCACTTAGGTTGGTCTGATGGTGTTGGTTTGCGACATTAGAGTATGTTCATCTCAAGGTCTCAGATTCGATTTTCATCAGTGTCAATTTTATTGGACTAATTTGGTTTGGTAAAAAAAACAATATTATATGTCTAAGTAATTTGTGTTCAGGGTGTTCAATGGGTGTGTATAGAACCTATTTAGTAAGTGTTAGAAGCAATTTGGGATTGATGAAGGACAAATAATAGCCCATTTATGCGGTGAAAGCATATTATAACAAACGGGCCGAGCCAATCAGTTTAGTTGATGGCGATTTCTTGTCCCACCCCCACATTTCTCAAAACACTTTATTTGTCCGTATTACTCAATCCTCGCGTAGAATGTATAATCTGGAGAAATCAAGGGTCTTGATAAAATACTGGAGGGCCTAAAAGAAACTATCTTTGTTGATTGAATAAAAAATTGGTCAATTTGCAAGTTGATTCAACCACAACTAGTTCTTAGTTTCTTAAAATTGAATGGAACTTGGTTGAACTCAGTAAAATTGGGTTTAATCGTGGTTCGAGGTGATTAAACTTGATTTGTTTTTTTTTAAATAAATACTTATTTATTTATTTATTTATTAGTCATCCGATTTAACTGCGATTAAATTAAATCAATTGAACTATAATCTGGATATCTTACTTAATCAATCTTTGATCCAATTCTAAGTTAGAAATTTTCCGGTTGAATTGATTTTTTGTTTTGCTCAAATCATATGTTTGTTGCGCACAATTGTGTCAAACTAAATTCAAACTCGAAACCACTAGTTAAGTTGGAAGGCACAACATGCCATCTTTTTTGAATGTTTAGTCAGTCATACACAAATCATATGTAGTTTTTGAAGTTATGAAAATTCAAAATTGTGTTGTTTAGTATTAATATATTGTAGTGGCAATCATACCGCTATTAGTAATTCCTCTAGCGTTTTCTTTTCCAATTTCATTCAACACAAGTCGTGATATGTAACACTGACACGGCTGCACTTCATATCAAAAGTATGTTTGGTGTCCGACACAACGATTACATTTAATTACTTCGATTTTCTTACATGTAGTTGCTTTCATTTGCTTAAATTATTGTTTATTCCATGTTACAGAACAGTTATTATAAGCACTGCCAAGAACATAGATGTACAAATTCTCCAGCAAAATGTAAACATGCAATCTAGCATGTATTGATCGCAGGAGGGCACATAAAACTGAAGCAGAACACAAACAATAAGTGACAAGTATTAGAAGCATAAACTAAAAACCCCATACAAAAATAGGGTACATAAACATTTCAATTCTCAACTACAAAGTTTTGAATTGACACCCTCCCTCCACCTACTATTCAAAAGGTGTTTTTGGTGACATGAAATGGAGCCAAATTAAACAAGTTATGTATAAGATTGTGTTCTTATGCTTGCTCCCATTTGAGATGAAACTATCACTACTAGAAAGGATACATTAATAAACAATGAAACAATTAACTACAAACTAATGCTTAATGACACTGCTAAGTTTTCTATTCTAGTTGCACAAACAATTTTTATCACCACATTGAAGGTACATAAACTTGTTCTTTCAGATTCTGAGCAGCACTTTCGGTAGGAAAACCTCTGACTCCACCAATAGTCCATTGCGATATAATTCCGGCTGCAACAACGAAACGTAGCTGTCTCTCCAAAACATCTTGGTCTTCAAACATTTCTGGACAAGTGGTTAGTTTTCTCATAATAGCAGCCACAACAGCATCACCCGAGCCAGTTCTATCGCAAGTATAAGGAGTTATGAGCACGTCTTCTGTTCCAACCACAACCCCGTCAAAAGAAGGGGTATAATAGTGAATTCTAATTGTTCCATCAGTCACAAACAGGAACTTAAGACCATCATGCCACAAAGGCGAGATTTCCTCAGCAGTGAAATGGAAATACTCTTGACGATTCTTGGTATGTTCGTAATCTTCGGCGTAGTATTGTGGTTTATAATTTCTCTTCCTCTCGTAATGTTCTTCGTCTAGAAGGAATTCTAGCTCGGTTCTTGAAACTTCAATGATGTCTGCTTCTTGCCATGCTTTCTTGATTATTTCTCGAGTCTCGTCGCGTGATCTCCACAGAGGTAATGGCAAGTTTAAATCGAAAAAGACAAGGCCACCGAACTTCTTAGACCACTTTATTGCTTTGAACAGAGTTGATTCCATAGAAGGAGATGTTAGAACTTCTGAATTGAAATGGAAAATCCTAGCCTGCAGTGGTACACATAAAAAAGTCAACAAATTTTATGCAGAAGAGTATTCCTCATACAAGCCAAATATTTTGACCCCAAAATACAGTGACCTTGGTTTCAAAAGTGTCAATAAAATCAATTTTGGGCTGGGTAGAGAGAAAAATTCTAGCTTCCCAAACTCTACAGTGTGACGTCCAAAATTCTGTAAATTTACACTTCATAAATGATTCCAACTTATCTTGCTAACCATATCAGTCACAATCCATACAAAAACCATTTGATGTCATAAAATATCAAAGTTGCTTTATCAGAATCGATTTTCCCTCAAGTGAATACATGATTTTTGCAGGATACTAATGTTTGGTTACCTTTCACACAAAATTTCCTGTGAACCTCAATTTGACTTGAAGTGATGAAAAATAGCTCTAAACATTAGATTGAAAAAATGATACTAAATTTTACATCACACTTGCCTTCAAACTTCAAAGTAAAAACATTGAAAGATAAGTAACCTCCCTTCAAACGCAACTTTAACCGAATCAATATAAAAAAAAAAAAAAAAATAAACTTTATATAGTATCAAGTTTATCAAACATTCTCCCTAACAAAGGAAAAACCATCTTACTCTTGCATTAACAAACTTTCACCATTTCTACCAATATCGGTATAGCACTAACCTAACAGAAAAAGTTTTGGTTACCTTTCACACATAAATTTGCTTTGACATTAGATTCAAAAATTATACTACATTTTAAATCAAACTTGCCTTCAAAGAAACTTGAAACATAAGTCATTTCCCTTCAAACTCAACTTTAACTGAATAAATATTTAAAAATTCAACTTCATGCAATATCACATTTATCAAACATTCTCCCTAACAAAAGCACAACCATCTTCCTCATACATTAGCAAACTTTCACTATTACTACCAATGTTATTAATATTATACCACCTAACCTAACATAAAAAGCTTCCCTCCCCAAATAACATGGAAACAAAGTATGATTATACTTCTTTAGCCCGGTTATCAAATCCAGATACAAATTGTGAATCATAAGACCAATTTTCCAAATCATTAACCGAATCTCATTATGAATACTAAGATATGTTAATAATGTTATCAATAAGAATATGACACGTAAAAACAACTGACATAACAAAATTATAAGCTCATATGTCATGTAAGGACCAACAAAAGAAATCTGATTACAAAAGAAAAGTGGCTAACTATAAAGAGTTAAAAAAGTGACTTACCACATTAAGTTTGGTTGGTGATTCATTAGAATGAAACGGGATTCGTCATAATGAATCAAGATTTATCTTAAGAAATCGCAATTTAAGATGGAATTCACGTCGAATATAGATACACTCTAGGGATTCGTATCGACCGTGTTCAGAATTATACTGAATCGAGATATGACTCGCATACCGTAAAATATTGATAAAGCCTAACTCACCCTACCAAATCTGCTTGTAAAGGGAAGCCTCCCACTTATAAACACATTTTAAAATCATATCTTATCTAATGTGTAACTCTTAACAAACCTTATCACAAACAAGAAAGGCCATCTAGAGCATAACTCGAGTGGCCGATAGCTCAAATGATATTGAATAGACTCTGATACCATCTTAAAATTTGGGTTGGACCTAACTTGGCCCTACAAAACTAACTTTTATAGAGAGGGATGTCTCACACTTAAAAACACATTTTCATATCACATCTCATCTAATAGCAATAACTATGTTTTTGAGTAAAAAATAAGCAAATAGATATGACAAAAATAGTAACAATTAACAATACAAGTAAATTAAAAGCAAAAAAACAAACCTCTTTCAAAACAGAAAGATTCAACTCATCACTCCTAAGAGAATCCTCAGCACATTCCTTAACAATCTCCATCCCCATTTTCCCATCATCATCAAACTTCACCTTCATATAACTACACCCAGTCCGAAACCCCGGATCAAACTTCATCCCTCTAGTCTGCACCTTCTCCTTATTCATCCCCAAAACCATCTCCTCCCCAAACTCATCCTCCCCAACTTTCCCCAACAAAGCCGCCCGTCCGCCAAGCCTCACATGGGCCACCGCCACATTTGACGGTGGCCCACCTGGTGCTCTCGCGAACTCCGGCGGCTTCCATTGTAACATCTTCCATTCTGTGTATATATCTGGGTCCATTGGAAACTCGTGCACACGCACCGTAGGGAGAAACTCCCTCTGTGCTGCTCCGAAACAACATACTAACGGTGGGTCATCGTATGGGAAATCAATTCCGTCGTCGTAATCTTCAAATTCTTGTTCCTGATCTTGTTCTTGTGTTGTGTCGTTTTGAGGTGTGTTGTTTTTTTTGTTGCGTCGTTTTAAGGTTTGGGATTGTGTTTCTGTTGTGGAAGCTTTAGGGGTTAAGATGTATCGTTTTGAGGTTGTTGTGTTTAATTTAGAAAGGGTTGTTTGGGGTTTTTGAAGTGGGGTTTTTGGAGAGTGAAAGAAAGGAAGAAGGAGAAGATTATGTTGATGAAGAATTGAGGATGACATCTTTTGGGTTTGGATTAATGGAAGGGTTTATCATTCATTTTGTGTAAGAAACAAATGCTATGGGGTTGTTGGGGTTTTGAAATTCTGTGTTATCCAAACCATGTAATAAAATGGGTGTTTTTTGCTACTTTCAAGTTTGAAGGATGGTGACAAAAATAAAAAAAAGGCTAAAGAAGTTTAAAAAGCATTGATATCAAGTATGGAAATTGCACTTCTCCCCGTAAAAAACGTTCACTCCAATACAAACTGACGAAAATATCTCTCATGTGAGTTAACTCGCGTTCGGTAAACTGAAGTGTAACTTATATGAGTTAACTTACACTGAGTTATAACCTACATGAATTAACTCGCGTGGGATGTACCAATGTAGTGAACGTGACTTAAGTCCCGTTGGGTTTAACATTTGCGTGACTTAAGTCACGTGGAGAGTATTTTGGGAAGTTCAGTTGGGAGTAAGCGAATCTTGATGGAAGAAGAGCAATTTTCATCAAGTATTAACACTCTCTTTTCAATGGTTTCTATAATATTCACATTTTTATTTATTGAGTTATTCCGCATAAACAATGTATAACTCAATAGTAATGTTGAGATCGTTAGATTTAACATTTTATGCGGTTATTCAGATTCTAACTCAAGATCTTTTATTTGTGTATTCATGTGGTGTTTGACACTATATATAAGATGGAGTGTTTTCACGCAAACATGGTGGCAAGGAACATTTCAAACCATTCGATATCATCTTTCTTTCCCTTTTTCTAACGGGTAAAAAAAATTGAAGGGTAAAAAACTAAATCTTATTTGTGTTATTATTAATAATTTTTATTTAATCGATTATTGGTTTTTCATTCAATTGATTAATTTTTTCTTAGAGGTTCATTTAATTAATTAACTTGTTGGAGAAAGTAGTGAGAAATTTAATGCGAGGGAGCGTATAAAGTTTGCAACCCATTGACGATACATTTCATATTTTCATAAAGAAAAATGATATTCGTAAAACCAATTTGTGATAACTTTTGGATAACTTTCTCTCCTATATTTATAATATTTTTACTATATCTCTTTGGAGGACTGCAAAGAGAAGGTGCTCAGATCAGATTTAAAGACAAGGTGATCAATTGGAGGACTACAATCAATTTGATTATTTCTCAAGTTTCTCTATTAGGTAACTTGACTTCAAAAATTGTTGCAACTAACATTTATGAATTTACAATAATGAAGGCTTGCAATCTTTCAAAAAAATAAATAATGAAGGCTTGCAAGGTTAATATAAAAAACCACCTAAGGCTACCTCCACCAAAGAAGTTGTATGGTTTCCTCCTCTTCATTCTTGGACTAAAATCAATACAGATGGTGCTGCTGTTAAGAATCCTTCAAGAGCTGCAACTGGGGGCATTTTCAGAAACTCTGAGGGAATTTATTTAGGTAGTTTTTCTCAGTTTTTAGGTCTTGTTGGTGCATTGTTTGCAGAGTTGTCTGCAGCTATGAATGTGATTGAATTGGCTGCATCTAAGGGATTTACTAATGTTTGGCTTGAATCAGACTCTCAACTTGTTATATTGGCTTTCAAGTCAAACTCAGTGGTGCCTTGGAAATTAAGGAACAAATGGGAGAATTGTATAAATCTTACTCACAATATGAGATTTTGTGCTACTCATATATACAGGGAAGGAAATATCTGACTATTTAGCTAATTTTGGTTTAACTTTACCCTCCTTAGAAGTTTTTTGGTTTGATGTTTTTGTTAGGGGGGAGTACATTAAAAATAGGTTGGGAATGCCCAACTTTAGAATCACCACCTTTTGAAAAGGTTTTGGTCTAATCCCCCTTTTCATTTTGTACTTCTTTTTATCTTTTAATGAAATAACTCGATGCTCTTTGCATCTTTTCGAAAGAAAAAAAAAAAGAGTTTTTACACTATCTCTTCATTGTTTTTTACCAACAAGAAAAGAGAAAAATAAGGTTGTCACAAAATTGTCGTACAAATATCATTACTCTTTCATAAAGTTTGGGTATTTTGGTAAAATTTACAATTAGGTATTTTGGGTTGTTTGATATCGATGTCATGTTTTCATACACACGCACTAAGTGTATGTTTGGTTCCACTTATAAATGGGTAGAATTTATTTTAAGATGTTTGGTTGATGTCGAGTAGAATTGATTCTACCTTCATAATGAATTCTACTTGAAGCTAAGATATGTAGCTTTCAATTCTTTGATTGATTTTCACACACAAATTTATAGTTCAACTCCCTTTTATATGAACGTATCCAAGCACAAATCACTTTAAGTAAGAACTACTTTTAATGAAAATCAATTCTACATAATCAATTACAACCAAACACATGCTAAATTGGTGATTCACTCAAATATTTCATTGAAAATAAAGCATGTGCTTTAAAATAAATACCGAAGTGTGTGTGTCCGAGAGGATCGATTATGGATTTTTTTTGCAACTGATTCATCCATTTCCATAATTTTTTCTCTCATTTTACGAAAATAAGTGATATCCACATAAATATGATTTTTCTGTAGTTTTTTTTTTAATTCTTCGTCTGAGTGCATCGTTGTTTTGTATTTGGTTTCTCGTCTTTCTACATTGTTCATTTGGTTCATATTCTAGATCAATTTCGATCAATTATAGATTCCAAATCTGAAGGCATGCATATTCCAATCACTTTGATTTATTCACTTTTGTATACATTTTTCTATTTTATACTATTAAGTATAAACTTTGATGTTGTGAACTTGTTTGTATATTCATTCTTTTCAATTTAAGTAATGTAGAATTTCTATTGTATTCGGTATATTTGAACGAATAGATATATTTCTTTAGTAAAATAAGTAAAGATCGAAGAACAAACCAGTGTAGTGAATCAAAGACTTAAAAATAATAAAGAATGAATCAATGATTTTCCAATTTCACTTTATAAAAAAAATCCATACAATTTGCTAATGGAGTACAAAGAAACGCTCCTTAATCATTTTATTTTCAAATGCTACGTCTTTTTAATCTAGTAAGAATCAATTGGACTATAGAACCAGCTATTTCATACAGTATATTATAAATATTGTTGGTTGAATCATCATCCCATTACTTATTCGAATATAATTCATTCCCCAATTGAAGGTTGAGTTGTGTTTGACAATCTCCTTCCATGCAAAAATGAACTAAACAGATTCAATGCTCTAGAAGGTTGTGCATATGGTACCATGTGACTTGCTCCTCTTACTGTGGCAAAAATCAACAAATTTCCATACTCAGTTACCCAACCTCCAACCTACACACACATTAATTAATTTGAAAAACTCAAGTAAATAAAATTGAAAAACTATAGCTTTGCGGTTAAATTGTTGATGACAAAAATATACCTGCCCTTTGTGGAACCAAACTCTATATGGGTATGTAATCTTGAATTTTAGATCATGAGTTAGTTCACGAATGAGTGTTCGAGTGCTTAGAAATGGCACAAGTGAATCTTGGTCTCCACTATTATAATAATTTAACATAAATTATTACATTATTACAACAAAACTGTATGAAATAAATAATAGTCAATAAGACTCATTTTATTCAAATTAATTACCTGTAAACCCATAATGGAATATGGTTTTGAACTATCCGTTTGAGAATCGGAAGCATGTTAATGTTAAGATCTGTTTCAGTATAATTTAAAACACTACAATGAAGACAAAGTGCATATTAGACATTTGATCGGTAATTAAAAAAAAATCAATGTTTATTATGATTATAGTAGTCTAGATTTCAAGTAAATTAAGAAAATCATTATTCATATCAACAACAAAAAATCACCTATTAAAAATATTACTTTACTTGTTCATTTGAAGATTAGTCGTTTCCAAGAAAATCACCATGTAGGGTGATGATTGCTTATACTTCTAAACTCTATATCTCTAGTTTATGAGACTTGATTCTGATAATAATAGTTATATCAAATTATGTATTATAGTTGTTTATGAGGTGTAATATCTATGGTAAGAGCGTGATTTTGTAACCTCAAGGGACTGAATTCAAATTCCACTTGAGACAATCGTAAAATGACCATGAGTATCATTGTTATTAACAATAATTTTCCCTCTTTATTTTATTTCCTTTAGAAAAAAATGTATGTATTATAGTTTATACTTACTCATTGCATGTGGACCATGGATACAGAAGATTGGTACGATTAGCATGGAGTGCCTTTTGAAACCTCAGGGAAGTCGAGGTAAAAATGGATTTCGTTCTTCACACATACATCTACACTTAAACTTATTTTAGTAGCCTGCATTGATAAAATAATTGAACCAATTAGTTTATAATTTAATTATTAAAATTTAAAAATATCATCACTAGAGTAGAATAAACGGTAGTTTCTGTAGAGACATTTGATATGATGCAGATTCGAATATGTAATTCAACATTTCTCAAAACTTAGTTGTGTGTGTGTGTGTTTTTTGCAAATAGACTCTTTAAAACAAATTAAAATATAATAAATATGAGACAAAACTTACCATATTTCTCAATCTCATTTGTTGTTCAGTTATGAATGGATAACATTTATCAAGAATCACATCATAGTAGTCTACATATTTTCCCACAATTTTATTCGCTTCATCTAGGGCATCTTTACATGATTTGGATTTATTACCAAAATCACAATCATTCATAATAGTGAGGCCAATTTCATCAGAAATCATTCCATGTGACCAATAGTATTCATATGTTGCAGGTCCATCACCATCATTTATGAGAAGTGGGTTTTCAATCTAACAAAGTCAAGAAAAAGCTAAGATTAATTTAATTAACTTTCTAAACTTCTTAATTAAATAAACAATAGTCATTGAATATAACATAATCAATCCAAAAGTGACACAAATACTCCACGTGAATGGGGTCTTACAGCGATTCCTTTTATATTGAACTTGAAATTCTTTGAATGAGCATTATAATCAAGAAGAGCAGTGGCTAGCGAAGGTATGTAATGCTCTGAATAACATTATGAACGTTATTATATAAGAGCATAAAATGATCACACCAACAAAGGCAAAATAACACAAATAGCAAAAATATGTAATATAAAATTTAACCTTAGAAAATAAAATATTTCAATAAACATATAATGTAAAAATGAAATGGAGTTATAGTTCTATAGTGTATATATTTCACATATAGCAATGATATGGCATAGATTTTGTGTACATGCGTAAATAATATAGTAAAATTTAATCATATATTATAACATAATTACCACAACTAAAATATTTTGGAATTTTAAAACGATATTTTTAGGGATAAAATGTAAAATTATTAAAATTGTGATTTGAGTATTGTATTTGTTATACCTGCATAGCTTTCTCCAGTAAGAAACAACCTCTTTGATTGGTAGGAAGGGAACTTCTCGTACCATTTCAGCATAAACAAAAGCATATCATTGGCTACCAAAACGAAAATTCAATAATTATGTTCACACCTAGTAATAAACCTAACAAATTGCTTGTATAATAACATGTCCGTTTTTTTTCTACAAAGATAATAACTACATAAATTGTTCCCAAAAATGTAGTTCAGTACCTGTGGAGGCATCATCAAAGTTATAATCAGAAGTTGTATTTGAATATGACCAACCAACTCCAGCAGGAGACTCCACAAAAAGAAGATTGGAAGCTAAAAAAAGAGCAGGCATAATATATATGTCACAAATTATTGTAATTATTCTTCAATATCAAAACACATATGTCATATATATACCTCTATTCCAAGACTTTGAATTCCTTCGTAGACCGTGTCCATCACCACTAGGATAAAACGGACCCAATTCAGTAAAGGCACCTCCTCCAATGGAAGAACACCCCGGACCTAAAAAATTAACAAGGTTACTTAATTTGTATCTATTGAGGACAATTTATTTATGATTATTGTAAGATGATTTGAATTTGACGTATATGAATTATAACAAACTAAAAATCTTTACATGTTAGAAAAAATATTGTATCTTTACAGATTAAAAAATCTTTACATGTTAGAAAAATATTATTACCTCCATTGAGCCAAAGAGTGAGAGGCTTTTTCTGAGGGTGATGTTCAGCCTCAACAAAATAGTAGAAGAAGTTTTTCCCATGTTTTACATCTATATCAACATAGCATGCATATTGACTGAATTTAACCTTGGGTTGACCTGGTAGCCTCACAACTAAATCCTCAACAGGGTACCCTTCTACCTCAATTGTTGTCCCTAACAAGCACCCATAGCCCACCACAATTAACACCCCAATAAACCAACACTTTCTCATTCTAATAACTCCAATTCCCTCACAAGAAACACATCATCTCTATCTACTCCACTAGAAGTCATTTAAATAATACCACAAGATTAAAAATAGTAAATATCAGAGTGAATATCCATCTTAGTCTTAAGTAAAAAAAATATTAATATTGGCAATAATAAATTATCATTTTTTTCCTTCTTTAGCATTCAAAAGATCCATGATATTAACTTCCACATTTAAAATTTTAAAAAGATTTACACATTTGACATTCTAAAAAATAGTGCATATCGTGTACTTAAAACAAGTATTCATTTTCAGTCAAAAAAAAAAAAAAAATATTTATTTATTTTTTTTTTTTAAAGAAAGCATACGTTAACTAGTTTGTATGTTTAAGGATACATCTATGTGGGCTTGAATCCTAAAATGGAAACAAAATCAAAATGAGATATTTATTGTATAATAATAAATTATTTGGGATATTTTCTTTTGTAGAGACTATGTATATTTTCTATTTTTTAATTGTTGTCAAAGATCAAATTGTCGATTTTTTTTTAATCATTGTTAGGGCCTAATTGTCCCTTTACCGTAGTGGTTCAATTAAGGACTAAGTTGTTCCAATTTTTTTTCTCAAACTAAAAAATAAATTTTTTTTTCGTTAATTAAATTGGTCTAACCGTTTTTCTTTGGGACTAAAATGAGTCTTCATTCTAATTATTAGTATCGCATAAAGTAATACAAAATTATATTTTATATTTTACAGTATAATATTAGTAGCAAACAATAATCCAGATATTGATTCTGATAATTATTGATATGCAAATACCAGATTGAAAACTCGGTTTTGTAAAATAATTAATACTCGGTTTAAACAAATTCCTTCCAATTTTCTTTAAAAAAGAAATAAATTTTTTCTAGTTAAAGGATAATAATTAATATAATTGATTATTATAAGGTATATTATAATTTTTGGTAAAGAAAATGGTAGTAGCTTGGCCCATCTCGGAACGGTTTTCCCCCCCAAGCTATGGATTGAGGAAGTTAGGTAGTAGCTGAAGGTGAAAAAAACCACAAGAGGGGGGTGGAGTTGTGTTTTCAAAAACTTTTCTTCCTTACGTTCTGAAGAACTGTTCCTAGGTTCAGAGTTTGAAATAGTTCAGAGTCTTAGTACAGCGGATAATAAGTAAGAGAACAGATAAAGAAAAAACACAAGCAATTATACAGGTTCCTTCCACAAACCGGAAGTAGTCTTGAACCCCTTGCACTTCCAAGGAGAGTTCCACTAAAATATAATGTCGGATTACAAGTTGCTCAATCACACAAGAAAGAGACTTCTCAATGCTCAAGGACAACTCCAAGAGACTTCTATGCTCAATCACACAAGAATGAGACTTCTATGCTCAAGGACTACTCCAAGAGACTTCCTTTGCTCAATCACTACTTAAAGAGACTTCTCTTAACAATTACAAATAATTGAATAAGGTTTTGAATACTTGATATACAATCAGATGTATTCAGAATACAATACGAAACAGAACAGACTCTGTTTTTCTAGACACTTGAGAATTCTAAGATATGAACTATTGAAAGAATTCTCTAAGTTGTTGATGTTTGTGTTTACGACGTTTTTCACAGAGTATAGGTCTTTTGCTTGTTGTAGTCTTGTATCTCATGTTTGTTCTCCAAGTCTTTATCCCTATATATAGAGGATTTGAGAGACGTTGAGAATTAGCTGTTACATCAACTTGTCTTGCTTGAAGCTTTGATTCTTCACCATTGATCTTTTGCCTGATTTGATAATTGTCTTATGAAGAACCAATTTCAAATCCATTCCATTTGAAACGGAACAAGGTCTGCAGCAATATTACTGTTATTCTTGTCTTGATGTAGAGACAAGTTGCAGAGATGGTGGTTGCAGAGGCGTGCGCAGAGTTAGTGGTTGTACACTTCATACACTGTACTTTGTCAACTCTGGTGAAGTAGCTTCTGGTGAGATGCTTTTGATAACCATTGCTTCTGATGACCTTGCTTCTGATGACGTGTCTTCAGGAGCTCTTTCTTCAGACTTATTTCTTCAGACGCACTTCTTCAGACGCATTTCTTCAGACGCATTCTTCCAGACGCTCTAAGCTTCAAATAAAATTCCATTGCTCTTTGACTTGTTCAATCAGAATCTTTATGAATAGTACTTTGATTATGATCCTGTACACTTGAACAAATGTTTAGCATATCCAATTGATAATTTTTAATACCTTGTTATCATCAAAACTCAAGAGGTGATTTTGCGAAACACCCTTTGTTCCAACAGTTACTTCTGAACTGTGACATCAGTAGGAGAAACGAAGAAAAAGCTAACATAATTCAGCCCCCCCTTCTGGTGTTTTTCTCACCTTCAATTTTAACCCAAACCCAACATGAAATTTCTCAATAAGTAAAGCTCATTCCACACAAAATATTCATTCAAAGCTTATGTTCTTTAGTATGTTTTATTTCTTTTTTATTATGTAATTTTACACCATGAGTAACTAATCACATTTTGATTATGATTCTAAGATGAACCTCTATTTATTTTTTATCACAATTACGGTGGAAAGCTTATGACTTTCCTTGATCAGCATCGTTGTATATGAACTTTATTTTGATATCTTTAATTAATCAGGGATAATTAGGGTATGCGGTTAGATTTTAAGATTTGTATGCAGTGTGGTTCCTTTAGATGACAATTTAGAAATTTCAACATCTCCATCATTTCAATTACTTGTGAGAGTGTAAGTCCTCCCTTTAATAACAGCGGAAACCTAGAGGAGTGACGACCCTTTACCGTATTGCACATATGACATTTAGGGTGATGAGGAGCAACATGACATCTGGAGGGATTCTATCTTACAAACTAATCACTTTTATATAAACCTTATTTCGTAACTGATAGACATATTTGCATTAAATCAAACAAAGAGGTAGAGGAGATTCGAAGAATCCTAATCATCGTTAATCATCTGAATTAACCATATTTTACTATTTCTGCAATCAAATCAACTCGCTTTGTAAAATCAAACAAAACTTGCAAACTCTTCACATTTTACTGCTTTTATTAGTCTAGAAAATTTCTTAGTCAAAACGACAATTTATGTGGAGACGATAACTTACTACTTTTGTAGATGTTACGGTTTATGCATTTGTCATCACAAAACAATAATCACCAAAGTGAAACTAGCAACACCATGACAAGGAGGAAGATCACAATCACCACAAGATCATCTCCATCTTAAGCATACACTACTCTTTGACATAGAAAATCTTTGATTTTGTTCAAAGTTTTAACATAAAAAAGAAATTAAAAACATATCAACGATTTCAACTCATCAAACAAAAACAAAAAAAACCCCACAAACAAAATCATTGCCATAATGTATTCACACTGAAATTATTTGTAGTGTGCAAGACTGAGAATTGATATGGTGAAAATGAGGGTAAGGGAATGTGAAGTAAATAGTATCCACACTATTTTATTTCCTTTTATGGGTTGAGAATGGAAAAAAAAAATCATCTTATATCTGAATTTTGATGTATTGTTGATGTTTGTTTATGTTGAATTGTGTGATTCGGATTTCTCAAAATTTAGATTTGAATGAAAATGGAAGAGTGTGGAAGGAGTTTTGGTGATTTATTAATGGAATTGAAGTTGAAAATCCTCCTAAAATTAAATTTATAAAAACTAATTTGATAATTTTTTAGTTTGAAGAGGAAAACACGATGAAAATGGGATGAATGTTATTGTGTTTCTGATTTTGACTTGATGTCTTGGATAAAAGTTTCATGATTTGCAATTTTTCCTCATCTTAAAAGATTCTTTTATTGATAAAAGATGATGAAGATTTAACATTTGTTTTGGGATTTGATCTTTTTAAAATTTATGGTCAGTTTGATACATGAGAGAAAACAGGGGAAATGATTTTTTTCATGAAGTTTTGAGATTTATTTTAAATTTTTCTCATGATTTTTCTGAATCTTTAAGATGTAAAATTTCGCAATCAAATTGGTTCTGTGAGAGATCACATGGACGAACACATCAACGTTTGATAGTACATGTCAACGTGTCTAAAGTTTGAACTTGAAATTGAGAGAGAGTTTGCCTCTTTTAAAAAATCCAAGGACCAAACATATAGTCGATACGTACAAATTCAAGGACGAACAAACATATTCCGCTTTAACAAAAATAAAATAAAATGTTTGTACAAAAAAAAAAGATGATATTTGTACAACCATTTCGCAACAACTTTTTGACAACTTTATCTCTCATATTCACATTATCTTCTTATTCTCTCTCATCTCTTTTCTCTCTCTATTATTTTCGACTAATAAGAAGAAAGAAAAACAAAGTTGTTATAAAAGTTGTACCAAAGAGTTGTACAAATATCACTCCTCAAAAAAAATATATGTCATGCTAGTTAATGCTCATGTGAAACTTGTTAAAAAAAATAATTATACTCTCTTTCAAAAAAAACAAATACCAAAAATAATGTTATTATTTTATTTTTTTTGAAAGATTGACAACATTTTTTTTTCGATAAGGCCAAGAGAAAGGTTGGGTATCCTTTATGAGGTTCCACATTAGAATTTTCCAAGCAAAATTCATTTTTTTTAAAGGAAAACAAAATTCATTATTGTGCATGCAGACGTAATTGATTGCATCACAAGTCGAGAGTTGTTGAATTCAAACTTCAATGTGGACCTTATGATGTAGTAGTTGATTGCATCACACTTGCACAGCACGTGAGCACCCACAACATTGTCAAAAATATGTTTAAATATGTCCTTTTTTGTTAGTACAAAATTAGAATATGCTTTTAGTCAACACTATCCTTACATTGTCAACATGGTATTGGTAATTTGTTTTGGTCTCGCTATAAATAAAAAATTTGTTTTAAAAATATAAATTTGACTTTTGATTAAGTAGTAATTATATTATTTTTCATAAAAATTACTTGTTTTGATTGTTTAATCAATGTTTTGAAAATACTGTTTAATATTCTCTTCTTTTTTTAAGAAAAAGTAAGTATTGTTATTTTAAAGAGAAAATCTCTATGATAAATATTTGGTGTTAATAGTTTGTTTTCTAAGAGAAGGGACTTGGTGATTCAATGTTTTACTGGTCAAGAGATAAATAAATTTTGATCAAGAATTGCTTCATTTATGAATCAAATTCAGATTCTCTCGAACAAATTGTATTTTGATGAAGCTCATTAACTACTTGAACCAAATTATTTAGTTAATTGTGTCAAGTAAAAATATAAAAAGATATCAGGTATTTGGTTAACTGTATCAAAGTTGTAATATTAGTTAAATATGAAATTAATTAACTATTTGAAATCAAGTATTTAAAAAATAAAGGTCACAACATAATTGAAGTCAAGAATTGATTAAGTATTTTAGAGAAAATAGTTAGATATTTTCTTAAAAGAATAGAAATTAAGTAGGGACTAGTTTTAATAAAATGAATTAATTAAACGGATGATTAAAATAAATTGAAGAAAAAAATTATATTAATAACAAACATTTATAAAATAAGCGAAATAGTTTATGTGAACTTAATTAACTCGGTTGGTAGAAATATTGTATTATATGTATATGGGTCGAGGTTTGAAATCCAAATACCTCACTTATTTCTTGTAAAAAGATGAATTTTTAGCCATTAACCTAAAAATAAGGGAAACATTTAGTATTCAATTTCGGGTGTTTTTGTATCAAATAATTTAGTAGTTAGAATTTCACCATTTTAAGATGAATAAATGAAAAAATTGAAGTTTGAACCGCAACTCCTATTTAGTTTCTTTTATAAAATTAGTTTAATTTGTGTGGTTTGTATATGTTATTATAATTATTTAAGTAAATGTCATATTGACATGTCAATATCATAATCAATAATAAATAAATAGAATATGCTTTCTAAAATAAATAAATAGAAGGTGCTAATGCGATTGCTGACTTAAGCCGTGACATCTATATAAATTAAAAAGGTAGAGTTTTCATATGTGGAAAAATGGAAAGTTTCAGCTAGTGAATTTATTAGCTCGGCTAGTAGGGTACATATAAATTATAATATAGTTCAATATAGTTTTTTTTTGTTAGGGAAATATAGTTCAATATAGTTTTTTTTTTAAAATAGTTCAATATAGTTGGAAGTTGGAATTTAAATTTTGGACGCTCCACAGTGACCAATTAGAAATGTTAGTAAATGCGGTCAAAATTATATAATAAAAATTTATATAAAACTATATAAACGTATTAGTGTACAAAAATTATATAAGTTGTGTTTATAATTGTTCTAAAATGTTGATTTTTTAAAAATATTTTTTTCATTTTTAACAAAGTACAAAAAATATAACCATAATTAATTAATTTTTACAACAACCAATGTCGGTCAAAGAGCCTTTTTTCAACAAACATAAGAATAGTTTAGAATACGATAATAGTTTTATGGTCTTGCTAACGATATATTTTAAGAGAATTGGTTAAAAATTTCATAAAAGAAAATTTAATCTTAAAAGTAAGTGTTATTTTTATCGATATAATAATTACAACAACTTTTTGTAATAAAAAAAATTAATTTTTTTAATTTCTTAACTAGTGTTTTAAGAACACTCATTAAGTTCTTTCATAGTTTTGTAATATTTTGTAGTGTTACGAATGGACCATGTGAAAACAATAATACTATATAAGTGGGGTCATCTTATTCAAAAAAATATAAATGGGTTCAAACAACATAAATATCTAATTTTGGGTTAAAAATACAATAAGCAAGTGGGGTTGGATGACCTCATTGCCCCCATGGTGAATTCGTGCTTGCAGTCTACTAATTCATTTTAAGATGTGAATTTTTAACCATTGGAAAAAAAAATTAAAAAATTAAAAAATTAAAAACTTATTGAACTTTTTAAAGCAAACTAATGAAATAGTATCTGACCGTAAATTCTGGCTTTGAGAATTCATATTTTAAAGAGGTTAATATCTATGTATTGATGATCATGTCATTTTATATAATTTAGAGATTATGTTCTAATTTTTAAATTGGGTTTCTAATAACAAAGAAACACCAAAAATTCAAAAAGAATTATTATTTATTTAAAATTGTAAAAAAGGTTACTGGATCTATTGTTGAAGATAGATGGAACAAGGAACTAGCTCAGATGTTGCCTCCTCCTTATGGTGTTGCTCATGATTCTTGGTCAAATAAATGAAATCAACGCACAAGAAGGAGACCCAACAGAGATTTACCTAGTCTTGCCATCTAGTCTACCCATGTCACCTCTTTATTGTATATATAGTGGAATTTATAGTATAGTTGAGGTTGATCACTAGTCTTTTAATCCACTAAAACCTCCTAAATACCTATCCTACATTGGCAATGCGTATGGTAAGTAAGAATAAGAATGAACAGAAGGATAAGTTGATTAGATTAAGAGAAAGGATGAGTAGGCATCGACCTAGTTAGTTGTTCAAAGTGAAGCTGATGAGGTTATTGGACTAGTTTCTCATGTATATAACATAATAAAGAGTCATCCTTAAAAATAATATGAAAAAGAGTCATATTTTAATAATAACATCAAAATTTAATGAAATGTTAGGGTAAATTGACTAAATATTGTTGGAGTATCAATTATGAGTAAGAAAGTCTCGTGTTGAATGAAAATTGATATGTTGAGCCACATATAAATAAGAGGGCTATAGAGCAATGAAATGTGAACAATTTTAAAGGGTCTATTGGGCAACCATCAAATATCAAATCAAATGGTAGAACAAAAATTGAGAGATGTATGGATAGAAACATGAGAATAAAATTATGAAAAATAGGACATCAAAATGACAATAACCATTGACAATGTGTCGTGTTGTATAGCACATCCTTTTTTTTAGATAGATGAAATGACAATAATCATTAAAAACTCACACACTCAAGTGGAGTAACCAGAGTTCGAACCCACAATTTTGACTTTCTTTCTTTAGTTGAACACATCTCTTATTTATTTAAATAAATGATCTTCACATTTTTTTTGTGAGTTCGTTGTCTTGGTACAACATTGCATTGTTTGTCATCTTGGAGCGATGTTGTTTTATTTTTCTATAATTTTGCGGTGTTTATTCCGCTCATATTGATAGATTACATTCAATCCATTACACAATCAATGACTCTGTAGAGTTTGTCATATTTGTAGAATTTGTCCCACGTGTAGACATGTTGTCATTGTATGATATTAACTTGATGTGAGTTTATTTATATTTTCATTATTTTCGGTTTTAGCAATTTTAATTTTGTATTGTTTCTTGTATCATACCAATTTGAACGAGTAATGTTTTTTATTAGAAAGGAAAAAAAAAGGAACGAGAATCTTGTAAATCAACAAAGGTTTCACTTGTCCATGTAAGTTCGTGTATTTTTTGATTTTGTCTTTGTATCTTTTGTTTTTGTTGTGAAACAAATCTTGTAAGTTCAATTTTTTTACTTTCGTCCATGTCATCGCAATCTATTACAAAACACACATGTGGCTGACGGAGGCTGACGTGTCGACCAGTGACGTGGCTAAATTGGTTGATGTGTCTACGCATGTGACTAGTCCCCAGTTTTAAGGGACCAAATCCAAAAACTAAAATGTTATTTCCTCCCATTGTAATACAAAACACAATCCCTTACAAATTGTCCCCCATGATAAAATACAACTGATATACATCCCTGTAAAATTTTGTTCAAATATAATTTGTCAATATCCCTACAAATTTGTCCCTGTCAAAACACACACAACAACCACAGAAAAAACTATAAAACTACGTCTATTATACACTTTTACATCATAAAAGACACTACCATTCTTCTATCTCACTAAAAGAAGACACATAAAACTAAAAAGACAAAACAAAGGATGAAATAAAATGACGCTCCTCAAACGCAAGCCTTTCACTTGTCTCCCACTGTGATTTCGACTGTCGACGACCTTCAAATGGAGAAATAACCAACAATTGCTGCCATCTTTGATGCTTCTCACCACGGGTACTGCTTCTTCTCCATCCTCCACACTTTCTTTCTATATTCCACTGAAATCCTAAAATGGGGGGAAATCAAATTGAAGGTTGAGTAAGCATTTGGATAGATACATGAGCCAATTTAACTACACCACTGGTCACCACATCCGCTTCCGTTAGCCACATATGGTTTTTTTTTTTGTAATAGATTGTGACGGCAGGGAAGATAGTAAAAAAAGTTTGAACTCATAAAGTTTGTTTCGCAACAAAAAAGATACATGGACGAAAACCAAAAACACGCGAATTTACAAAGGTAAAATAACTATTTAAGCCATTAACAAAATTAGGTTGATTTTTTTTACTCGTGTTATTTATGAAATATGACAAATTTGTGGGTCCAGCAGATTAAAATATCATAACTAGATACTATTTATGAGACAACTCATGATACAACAAAAATATGCTTTATTCAGCTACATTTATAAGGGAAAAACTATTTTTTAGTTTCATTGAATATCTAAAATATTTTTTTTTGTTTATAGATGTGATTGGATGAAGTGAGAAGAAACAATGAAATGTATAAATATAATATATATCTTTTCTCGTAAGTTTGTATTTAACCTGATGCATACGTGAAACAGTCCCGAGTCCATCCTTTCAAGAAAATGATTAAACAAAGAAAAATGTTAACTAGTGCTTCAAAGACACTCGTTAAGGAAACTAATATAAAAAATTTACACTGAAAAATGATAAAAAGTAAAATGTTCAAGATTATAAAAGTTAAAAAGTTGTTGTTTTAAATTAAAAATTTCTATTTTTAACTTTCTTAACTAATGTTTCGGACACGCCGGTTAACATAACCATAAACAAATTAAAACATGTGTAGCAATCTCTAGAGAAATCTAACATATGTCGGAACATAAATTCAAAGTTTCACCTAGAACTAGAAACATGGTCCATACCAAAGTTAAAGATTGTCTACATGTCCTCACAAACTCACTGTTCCATATTCCACGTTTTCACACGCTACATCTCCACGCTTTTCATTCCACATCTCACTCTATAAATACAAAGTTCCAACCCTTGTACTTTCTCACAGCCACACATTTCTTCTTGCATAACAATTCTTCATTCTTCTCTTTCTGTGTTATTCTCTCTAACTAGCCATGGCTGATGAAGTGATTCTGCTAGATTACTGGGTAAGTCCATTTGGCATGAGGGTCAGAATAGCCTTAGCTGAAAAGGGTATCAAACATGAGTACAGAGAAGAAGATTTAAGGAACAAGAGCCCTTTGTTGTTACAAATGAACCCTGTTCATAAGAAAATCCCTGTTCTGATTCATAATGGTAAACCCATTTGTGAATCTTTAATTGCAGTTCAGTATATTGATGAAGTTTGGAATGAGAAATCTCCTTTGTTGCCTTCTGATCCTTATCAGAGATCACAAGCTAGATTCTGGGCTGATTATGTTGATAAGAAGGTATATAAATTTGCATACCCCTTTGTATAATTCATTGCATGTGATTGTTTGTTGCTTAGAATTTGTTTATCATTGGTTTTGTTGACCCTTTTGTCCCTTGTTGATGACAGTTTTATTCTTTTACATTTTTAGTATTAATTCTTTAATTAATTCTTTTGCATGTGATTGTTTGTGTTTTCTTTTTCTTTTTCATTTCTGAAATTAAACTTTTTTTATAGCTTATTTTGAATGACTTATTAGAGGTTTATAGCATATTTGAGACTGTTTTCTGAGAGTTTAGCAAAACAGCTTATTCACAAGTCTATGATCTGCTTTTTAGCTTATTAAAATGTGCTTTTCGGCTTAGTTTCATAACTCAAAGATAACTTACGAAAGCAACTTATAGTTTATATACACTTATAAATAAGTTTACATAAATTAATTTTTGCTTTAAAAATAGTTTATATATGAGCACTTCTATGATAAAACTAGCTACTTATTTAAGCTATTAAGTTATTGTTAAAAGTTTCAAATCAGATAAAAGATGGTCTGTACATGTATTTATAAGTGGAGGCAACTCTCACCTCATAAGCCAATTTGTTTGGGTTGTATTAGGTCCAATCACAATTTCTAAGATGGTATCAAAGCCTCTGATAAGATCTATTGGGTCACCTGCCATTAGGTTTCCGTTATTGGGCTACCCACCATTTAGTCTACGAACCAAAGCCGAATCACATCGGATAAAAGATGACATGAACATGTGTTTATAAGTGGGGGGTAATTCTCTCCACACAAGTCGGTTTTGTGGTGTTGTGTTGGGCCCGACCACTATTTCTAAGAGTTAATTATACAAATAAGGGCCGTAATATGAATCAATTATATGTATCTCAACTATTTGAAGATAGTTGAAATTTGGAACACTTTTCTTTTGAACAATACAAGCTATTTGATATTTTTCAGCATGCATGGTCACTATTAGCAAGTATTAGTCCTGGGTAGCTGTTGTTTTTCTCGTTATTGCATTTGATGATCTAATTGTGTGTGATTCTCATTGCGAAATAGATCTATGAAGTTGGAAGGAACCTTTGGACCAAAAAAGGAGAAGAACAAGAAACTGCCAAGAAGGAATTCATAGAAGCTATCAAATTGTTGGAGCAAGAGCTGGGAGACAAGACTTACTTTGGAGGAGACAAGATTGGTTTTGTGGATGTGGCACTTATTCCATTCTACACTTGGTTTAAAGGCTATGAGACCTTTGGCAACATCAATGTAGAGAAGGAATGCCCTAAGTTCATTGCTTGGGCCAAGAGATGCATGCAGGTTGAGAGTGTTTCCAAGTCACTCCCTGATCAAGATAAGGTGTATGGCTTCATTGTGGAGATCAGGAAGAAGTTTGGCCTTGAGTAGGTTGGAGATGCTAGGTTAAGTTTATGTTTAGATGAGTGGTGAGTTTGGCGAAAACATGATGACGCCTTGATTTTGTTGAAGCTCAGAAGTGTAGCTTTTGTTAAAATCGCGGTGGTTCATTGTGATATTGTTATTCTCACCACGAATCAAAACATGTAGTACTAAATGATTTCAGTTTTCTCAACCTTTAAGATGGAATAATCGTGTAATAAAAAGGCACTTTGTTGTGCCAAACTTTGTGGTTTTTGTAGGAAAGTATTCTGAAGTACTTGTGAATTGTGATGGATCTTTGATCTGTTAGTTTTTATGCATTGTTATGCACTCTGTCATGTGAAACTATTTTAATTGTTTGGTAAATGTTAAGGTACAGAAGTGGCAGGATATAAAATAGTATTCTAGTATTTTATGGTAATGATTTCTCATGGTTCCTCTTTTGATTTTTAATTTCTCTTAATCAAGGTATTAAGTATGGACAAGCTAACCTTAGCTTCAAATTTAAACGAGTAGTGATGTAGCAAGCATAGATTTTGTTAGCTGTTTTTCTGGTTGTGTTCCCATTGTTATAAATCCCTGGTTTGAACAGGGAATGAAATATTCAAATAGTGGACGGTTGTGATAGAGAGAAGATGAGAGGAAAAGCTAGGAATAATGTATTTTCAAAATAATGAAAACAGTGTTTTGTCCCTTTTTTTTTTTTTAAAGTACAAGAAGAAGTATACAAAAACTAAGGAGATATATGATTGAGATTAGTCTTGACCAAATCTAATGTCTAGAGATGTGAATTCTGTACCAACTTTCTACTATGAATGAAATAGATATATGATATTGGATTGAAGTTGTTTATAGTTTGTTATTTGTTCTCCATTGTTCAGGTTTTTTAGGTTCTAAGTATATAAATATGTTTGAGTTCCCTTATCTTTTAAACTAACTTTTGATTGCAATGTGAAAATTAGAAGATTAAGTGTTGGAAGAACGGTTGGGAAACGAACCTTATTTTGGTGGAGACAAACCTTATGTGGCGCACTTGCATGTTGGACACATATGCTTTTGCTGGCTAATTCATTGATTATGAAAAATATCCCACTATCACTTATTGGGCATGAATGTGTATTCACAGGTGAGAACGGCTCTTTACTCAAACGGTTTTGCTAATTCTTAAGTGAAATGACCAAAATGTCACTACGTGAGTTAATTCACGTTAGTGTATTTTTTACGTGAGTTAAAATATGCTGCATGAGTTAACTCACGCTAGTGTTAATTTACAAATATTGTAGTGTGAGTCAACTCACGTTTTGAAATATGCAATATTTTTTCGAATTTATTTAAATGGTAATAAAAATAATTATTTAAATGGTAATACAAATAATATAAATGCTAGTAATATTAATGGTAATACAAAACCTCATTTTATTAATTTTTGGATACAATTACATAATAATAATTTGATACATTTTATTAGAATAAAATAAATATGCTTCTTTGAGGTAAAAATAGACCAACTTAGGGATAATAGAGGATCAAAGTCGGTGGTAAAAGAGACCAGCCTTCTTGGGGCAAAAAGACATCACCCCTTCGGGGTAAATCTAAATCTGGATCTTTTTATACCCCAAGAAAGAGTCTTTTTATCCACGGTAAAAAGTTTTTGGGGTAAAAGGGTGATTTACTTTTACCCCAAGGGTTGACCTCTTTGTGTCACAAGTCGGTTGACCTATTTCACTCCTTCCTTGACCCTTTTTTACCCCTAAATTGGCCCCCAAAAAAAGCTAAAATAAAAAAACAAAAACTACAAAGGTGAAAGAGTGAGAAGAAGAAGGAGAGACAGTGAGGAAATGGTGAAGGTTTAAGGGGGGTATTTATAGGGGGAATGATTGTATAGGTTTTATATGCACTAAATGCAGTCAAAAAACTGTAAAAAAAAAAACGTGTAAAAAATCATTAAAATGAAGGTTGAAGAATTGACCAAAGTTCAAAAAACGTGTTCTTGAGTTTTGAACACCGGCTAAACTGATTTGAGTTAACTCACGCTGGGTTTAACACTAGTGGGAGTTAACTCACGTGGCAAGCATGAGTCAGCGTGGGTTAACTCACGCTAAGATGGTGGGCAGTTTTTTTTTTGCATGCACTAATGGTACCATAGGTAGGTTTTGAATAAATAAATTTAAATAAAAACTAATTAAACTCGGCGTGAATTCGAATAAAGAATTGTATTAAAATAATTCGAATAAAGTGGCGTATTAAATAAATTCGAATAAAAGTTACATTACATTTAATCTTTTGAATGAAACAATAACACTTCCGGGTGAATGCTTTGGAACTGTCGTTTAACAAGTTTGAACTACCCCATTCAGAGGAAGACAATTGTTGTAGTTGGAAGGTGCATTTCCCTACCTAATCACGATCTTCTGGCGGAATCAGACTGTTGATAATATCTTCAGTTGATCTCAGCAACGTTACCCGCATATCGATCCACTGGAACATACTGTGCTCCCAAAACATGCTCGTCACGTTTTCGTCGTTCGTTAATTCCATCCAACTGAATGATACTCTCCCCTCGTCGAGCGTTGGACGTTTATACCGAACGTGTTCCACCCTTCTTGTGCCTCTCGTGTTGACTCCTTGATAGAATTCATTCAGTTCATCTTTGAGACCTCTTAACCTTACACCAAGGCATCGAACCTTCAACCTCTGAGGTTCTCCGTCGTTGAATTGTGCATGAACATCGATCCACCCAACCATTATTTCAAATCTACACAATAAAAAATTAAAAATAATCAATAAAAAAACTCATTCAAACATTTCATCAAACACTTTGAGTGCAAATTATACATAAACCTTAAAAACGATAACTACAACATAAACATGCAAACATCTAAACAATTAAGCAATATAAGTGATTTACATGCAACATTGTATGATTTATTGACAAAAAAATCAAAATTTAAACTAAACACTAAAACTAAAAAAATATAATCTAAGTGTAAAAAATCTAGCATAATCATGCAAACATCTAAACATCATAACAATTAAGCACTATAAGTCATTTCCATGTAACATTCTATCATTTCTTGCAAAAAAAAAATCAAAATTTTAACAAAACACTAAGCCTAAAAAATTCTAGTTTTAGTGAAAAAATCTATCATACCAACATAATTTAAGTGAAAACTTGCTTGTTCTTGTTGTTGGAGTGTTGTTTGATTTGAAGTTGAAGGAATTTCGGATTGCGGTAATTTGAGAGAGATTTGATTGGAAATGAGGCTCTGCCTGGGCATATAACATCACGTAGCGTGAGTTAACTCACACAGCGTGACTTAACTCATGCAGGGGCAATATGGACATTTCACTTGGGAATGAGCAAAAACGTTTGGGTAAAGAGAAACTCTCTTCACAAGTAGGGGTTGAAATGAGTCGGGCCAAGTCAAACTTTTCTTAAATAGGCTTGGCCTAGTTGAAAAAACTAAGGCCTAAGCCATTGCCTTTTACCTGTCAAAGACTTTATTTTAAGTCTGACCTGACCTGACCTATTAGCATGTCTAAAAGCCTAGTTTGTGTTACAAATTTCAAATAAAGTCCATTCATCCATTTCTCCTTCTTTGCAATTTGTGTAATTAGATACACATCAAACTAATAAATATAGATGGATAGAAACTCAAGAATAATCATGGCTGATAACAAGAAGGATTTCAAACTTAATCTAATAACTATACTTAACCTTAGTCATATTAGTACCAAACCTCAAAAGTTCACACAAATCAAATAAGAATATGGGTATTTAATGATAACTTAACAAGCTTTCAAACAGTAAACTGAAAACTAAATCAGCACTTAAGCAGGAAAAAATGCATAAAATCTTCAATGCGATAAAAAATCACCAACTTAATATGAAAATTTGAAGAAATTGTTATTCTTTTTTGTATTACTGTATAAATAATAAATGCGGAAAAATGTAATATACTCATATACGGGCCGGCCTGATAGGCATGATATGCTTTTTTATGAGCCTAAGTCTAGCCCATTTAAACTAATAGGCTTTTTAAAAAGCTCATGCTTGACATATTTATTAAACAAGTTAGGTCGGGCCGAACTTTCAGTCGACTAGGCCATAGGCCCCTGACGAGCAGCCTGACATATTCCCACCCCTAACAAAGAGTGTGTCTAAGGCTATTCCTCAAAGGAAAAGCTGAAACGATTTCTAGAAGGGACTAGGTGGGATGGAAGTATTTTACTTTTGGCTTAATAGGTCATTTGGTCCCCTAATTAATTCTCAGTTTTCAATTTGGTCCCATAATTAATAAAACCCACGTTTTGGTTCCTCAGGTTTGCTCCGTCGGTCAAATAAATCTCTCGTTGTTAAGTTTAACTCCAAATGTCTATGGTGGACCATCTGTCCTCTTTTGTAAAAATAGATCAAAGGGTTAAAATTAAAAAAATTAATAGGATCTATTGTGGACCACTCTTAAAATTGGGGTTAAACTTAGCAATTAGGGATTTATTTGATCGACGGAGACAAACATGAGAGACCAAAACGTGAGTTTTATTAATTATGAGAGCAAAATGAAAACTGAAAATTAATTAGGGACCAAATAACCTATTAAACCATTTACTTTTTATACCAATAATGATATTTAGACACCAATCTTTTTCTACACATACAATAATCATTAATCACATTTTAATATATGATTAATTCAATTGCATAGGTGGTTAGTTAAATTCACACTAAAAATTGTGGTTAATTCAATTACATAATTAATCACAATTTTACAATTTTCAATATGATGCAAGTTAATTAATTATATACTCAACTGAATTAACCATAACCTTTTACATATGATTGACTAAGTGTCCGTAGGTAGAGATGTCAATATCATGGGGCCTTGAAGTTTTGGCCCCAGTCCAAATAGTAAGGGGGCTTGAAAATTCACAAGATTAAAAGGTCCACATTCATGCAAGTCCACAAATAAAAAAATCAAAAAGCCCCAAACCCCAAAATTTCTATAAACATTATTTTTTTACTAAAAAAAATCTATTTTTTTACCAAAAAAAAAAATATTTTACCAAAAGAATTTGTTTTTTAAAAAAGTCAATGCCTACAATTAATATGGAGATTTTTTAAGCCCACAAATAAGTAGATTTTATAGTGGGCCTGACCCCAAATAATTTGAAGAATAATTTTGTTCAATTAAGGGACTTTAATTTAGTGAGCTTGGTGAGAGCTTTTTTAAGTGGGCTTTGAAATTTGTGCCTCTATTGACACCTCTATCCGTAGGTGCTGGGAAAATTAGATTTCCATAAAACATTTTCGTTTCTCTACTCACTTGTTTATTCTAAACTGTAGTTGTATAGTTGTGTCTTGAAAATAAGATTTGAATTGTGACTGCAGTCATAACTGTAATTATGAATGCATTAGCAGTTATGAGTTGTTCTTTCTGAAGTTGACAAATGGATAGAAAGATTTGACTCTCTAGCCATTGGTCCAGGCCTTGGTAGAGACCCATTTCTTCAGATCAGCGTTTACGGACTCAGATGCTAATTAATCTTTCACAATTCATATGGCATCTGTAGCAGTAGTCAGTAATCACTCTTAGTATGTTGTGAATATTATTAGCAAGCTAGTGTTAAAAATGGCATCTTGTTGTATTATAATTATATTATTCTATCACTATTTTCTTAACTGCTTACAATTTAGTACTCTACAAGACAAATATGCATCCATTATGATATATGTTCCAAATTATCTCAAGTTATATATGCAATCCAGATTTGTAGATTAGAATGGAATGCACACCACAGGAAGATGTTAAGGAGACTGTGTTGCGGACTAGCTTAGGGAGGGAAGGGAACAAAAGGCACTTGCACCATTATTTTTTCAGCTTGTCTTTGGTGGGTTTGGAGATGCCGCAATTCTATGTGTCTGAACAATGAGCAAATGTCTTTAACTCGGCTGTCAGCAAACATTATGAACTCAGCAGAGGACATTAAGTTCGCCTTTTCTCCTTCTAATCCGGTTACCCCTCGGGGTCGGCATATAAGGTGGAACAAGTACAACTTCGACTGTACAATTCTCAATGTTGATGGAAGTTGTATTGGTAGTGGCTTTGGTGGCTTAATTCGCAACAGTGCTGGATTTTATCTTGCAGGTTTCACAGGTTTCCTCCCATCATCTTCTGATATTTTGCAGCTGAGCTGACAGCAATCTATTATGGTCTCTCCATGGCTAAGGATATGGGTATCGCCGAGTTGGTCTATTACTCTGATTCTCTCCTCTCTATCTCAAAGTTCCACGTTTTTGCGGTGCTTATCCAGGAAATAAAAGAACCAGGAAATAAAAGTACCGCTTTCTCAGGCTAACTATTCCTTACATCACACTCTCTGCGAAGGCAACCAGTGTGCTATTTTTTGGCTAAGATAAGAGCTTCTTCATATGATATTTTTTGCGGTTCATATGATCTCCACCCCTTGTTGAAGAATGATGTTTCAGGAACCTTATCCTTGAGAGCCTAGTTTTCTTTTGTTTCTTTTTTCTATTTTCTTCTTCGCATTGTAACCAAAAAAGAAAAAAAAATTCAATTATTGTCGTGTCTTAACATTAAATTTTAATTGAGCGTTGCTATTTCAAGGGAAGAAAATCTTTCCGAAAGTATCTCAAAATCCTTTCAACCGTTAGATTACCTATTTGTTTGGAATACACGTGCTGAAAAAAAATAAAAATTGATGGCATTGAAATTTAATACAGTCGTGATTTGTCGGCATAAAACCCTCTCGAAGTACATAATCATTTCCCATTTTAATAAGGTCATGTTAACAAGTGTTATAAATGCACTATTTAAAGAATCTATAAAATTCCTGACAAAAAAAAGAAGAATCTATAGAATGAAATTTTGTCTTTAAAATAAAAATCAAACACTTATAAAATCTTAATTAACAAATTTCTACAAAAAAAAATACTACTTTTTAATATATTGTATTTTATATTAAATCCATTATTTTACCATGCATTGTATTTTAAATATTCAAAAACCAATTCAAATTAAACTGCATTAATTTAAATTTAATCAATTTTTTTTAATCATCTAAAACCAAATTATATCTTATTTTATCTTTAGATCATTCGAGTTCTTGACTTAAAACCGTATCACAAACACCTCTACCTAAATCTGTCAACAATTTTAAGAAAGTGATTGAACAAATCAAAACCGCTGTAGCAATCTCTAGAGAAATCTAACATATGTCAGAACATAAATTCTAGATTTCACCTAGAACATAACTATATCTATAGTAGAAAAGTCAAGATTGTCTAATATCCTCACAAAGTGATATTCCACATTTTCTCACAGCCACAAATTTCTTCTTCCATGTTCATTCTCATTCTTATTCTTCTTTCTGTGTTGTTTTCTCTAACTAGCCATGGCTGATGAAGTGATTCTGCTTAATTACTGGCCAAGTCCTTTTGGAATGAGACTCAAAATAGCCTTAGCTGAAAAG
>Ga0228711_1000294_pt1 | contig 54972 bp, 36 predicted proteins | sample MedpolnodulmetaG_2_FD_177996 | JGI IMG/M metagenome (GOLD analysis project Ga0228711, IMG submission 177996) | Root nodule microbial communities from Medicago polymorpha collected in Santa Monica, California, United States - brown nodules | ecosystem: Host-associated > Plants > Roots > Nodule... | reverse complement strand
ATGTAATTATTTATCAACATGATGTGTTTTCTAGGAAACAAATTCTCAAAAAATTTGGGTTATTTTGAAATTTTGGCGCACTTTTTTTTTCGTTTTTTTTTAAATTTGATTTTTTCTGAAATTTTGGTGCCAAAATATTTTGGCACCTCATTTGAATTATTTGGCGCCTTTTTCCAAAATCAAAATTTGGTTTTATTTTTTGTTTTGAAATATAATTGTTTCCTAGGAAAGTTTCGTCGGAAAGCGCGTGTCAGACTTCAGTTTTTTAATATAATTGTTTCCTACGAAAGTTTTGTCGGAAAGCGCGTGTCAGTCTGCAGTTTTTTAATATAATTGTTTCCTAGGAAAGTTTCGTCGGAAAGCGTGTGTCAGTGGTGGCAGTCTGTAAAATGCTTTCCTGCGAATCTTTCCTCGGTAATTCTGTCAGAAAATATATTTCCTCGGAAATTCCTTGGAAAACTCGTAGGAATAGATCGAAAATTTCCTACAACCAGTTTCCTCGGTAATTTCTCAGAAATCCGTGTTTTCCGACGAAAAAGGTGTTTTCTGAGGAATATTTCCCTAGGAAATCAAGTGTTTTCTTGTAGTGAACCCTCAAAATTTGGTATTGGGTGGGAACTCCAAAAAATTGTGAAACATGCAACCAAAAACTCGATTTAGAAATACACCACACTTCTCCACATTTAAAATATGCGAGTTTCAACCACTAGACTACTTGAAGAAAAAAAGATTACTATAGACAAAACAGAGAGACTAAAAGTACATTTAAGTCTAAATGTTTTTAACAAAATAGTTGTATTTATTAATACAAGAGACTGGTCTTATGCGGAGTATATGCTAAAGATTAACAAAAATGGAGTTTGGATACACAGCTAGTCTTATGCGGAATATTTACTTCATGGAAGATTGTTTTTGTCAACTTCTCCTTTAACAAACCGCCGCCAATACCAATGTTTGCCCCATATAATGGACATTGACTCCAAAGCAATTCCTTTGGTCTCAGGTAAAAAGAAAATAATAAATAGAGTCATCACTGCAACCCAAAATGCATAGAACAAGAAAACACCAAACTTGAAGTGGCATAGCATTGTCAAGAATGTTTGTGATAACACAAACAAAATTATGAATTGTACACCAACTGCTATACTTTGTCCAGTTGTTCTGATTTTTAAGGGGAAAATTTCACTTGGAATTAGCCAGGTGAGTGGACCCCAAGACCAACCAAAACCTGCGGCATAGAAACATAGTAAAATCAATACCAATGTTGCATTGCCCTTTGACATGTCCTTTGTACCATCAACACCAGTCTCCAAAGCTAGCAAAGCAGATACCGCAATCTTTCAAAGCATCAACACAAATTATAAATATTAGTACCAATACCACATGTATAAATATAATGACTAGACGGAGAAATTAAAATAAGGACGAAAATTTAGAGACGGAAAAAGCATTAGTACCACGATCTTTCTGTAGTTATTTCATTTTTTTAGTAGTTGAGAGTATGAAAAACCTAGAACAATAAATAATATTATACACATATGGTTGCTTAATTTGCTTACCAGACAGACAAGCAATAGAATGCCACCCGTAATGAACAAGAATCTTCGACCAAACCGATCAACAAATGCAGTTGAGACTAGGATAGAAGTAAGGTTGACGAGTCCAAGAATAATGGCAGAAAGTAAAGCACCGTTGTTTCCTAAACCCACAGATTGAAAGAGGTTTGGTGAATAGAAAGCGACGATGTTAATCCCTGTAAACTGTTGAAAAAACGGGATTGCAAATGCCATCACCAAGTGAGGTCGATATTGTCTCTCAAATATGGTCATAAATGGCTCTTGTTGCACTGCTTTCGAAATTTCTGTCCACTTAATGAGTTCTTCTAACTCGGGCTCAACATTAATGGATGATCCTCTGATTTTTTGCAATGCTTTCCTGGCTTGGTCTATCTTGCCACGTTCAACCAAGCTGCTGGGTGTGTCGGATATGAGGAAGGCACCAATTGTCATCACGGCTGCAGGCACCACTGCTAGTCCAAGTGAGAGTCGCCAGCCCCATGTGTGCTTGGCAGTCACGTAATTTATGCAACCTGCAGCAACCACGCCAACTCCTAAGAAGAATTGGAAGCCTGTGCTGAAAGCACCTCGCCATTTTGGTGGAGCGATTTCAGAAAGGTATAGTGGAGCCGCCTTTTCCAATTGCACATGTAATACAATTAGCAAGCAAATTTATTTTAAACAAGGTTTATTAAGTTAAAAGTTAGTAGCAAGATTTTAAATAAAGGATGCTATCAAAATTTGGACCACAACATTATGATTTTTATGTCCCAACGACCACGATACAACTATATTTGATCAAAATTATCTTTAAGAACAAGAATCGCGGCAACATTGCTATTTAAAATTACGGCTAAAAGTTAAACTAAAAAGAGGGGAAATGGTCTCATTGCGTATGTATAATAGAAAATTTTATATTGTTGACGATGTTGAACTACTATTAACAAATGTATATAATTGTATATGTTCACTTACTTGACTTGAGAAACCGACCCCAAAACCAAGAAGAATACGACCAAGAATGAGCATAGCAATATTTTCAGAACCGCCATTAATAGCAGCACCAGCAAGAAAGATGGCACCACCCAACACGATGGTATTTCTTCGACCGATAGCTGCAGTGACTTTGCTAGCTACAAGAGTTGACACTAACCCAGCTAGATACAGAGAAGACGTAAACAATGTCAGCATCTGACTGTCATACACACAGTACATATTTACTTCAGTACCAGCTGCCTTTCTTAGAATATCTGGGAAGAATTTATTGAGAAATGGCACCATTGTTGTAACACCTCCTGAATTTGATAACATTTTTCATTAGTAAAAAGGGTGAGCTTTATTACTTTGGTTCTTCTCCAAGTACATTTTGAAGATAAAATGTAAAAATAATGTATAGCATCATGCAATTAGACTTTGTCCAAACCTAATTAGATTTGTACTACTGAAAGTTTTAAATTTGAAGATTGAGCTTGTGCAATTATGTTAATTTCTCTAATATGATTTTGACATTTTATAGGTATAAATTTTTTTTTAGAATTTTCTACATAAACAAACACAGTGCTGAGTCCAATTTAATTCTCGAGTTATATGATCAAATCATTCAATTTAACCATGTGATTCAACTAGTGATCTACTGGTGAGTGACTTTGGTGAGTCGGTTTCTGAAACATTGTTTCAAACATTTTATTTCATTTTTGGGCAAAGATTGATGTAGCAGAATACAAGATACTTTAGAAAGCAAAAAACATGCCCTAATTGGATACTTTATAATGAAAAAACAAAAAGGAAGAAAACCTGAAATCCCAATATCATATCCAAAAATGAGTCCACTAGATGCAGCAACGATACAAGTAATGATAACTGAGAGTGTTATCTTTCCATCGAAGCCATTGGAAGGTGCATCAATGGCAAACCCCCCACCTGCCATTTTCAACCTTGTCCTCTGTGTGTATCTGCTTTCCAATTAGTAGCTCTTCTTACTACCTAGGAGTATAGATAAAGCTCAGGAAAAAAAGTTAGTGATGCTGAAAAATAATAACTACTTAATCCAAATTCTAACACTCTAACTAACGGACACATTTTTCAAAAACAAAACAAAATGTCATTGTCCTCGCTTGATGTTGACATACATGCTATGAAGCCCAGATACATGATACGATACGGATGCGATACCGCACCGATACGTCGATACGGGAAAATTTTAAAATTCAAGATACGATACGGTTGGGATACTTCAATAAAAAATTAAATTTAAACTACATATTAAAACTCAAAATACAAAATATGGACTAAAACTCAAAAGCAAAAAAAAAATGGCGCAAAACCTAGACCAAACAGACATAGAAAAACGATAAGGCACAACAACGAAATTGCCTTCACACAACAATCATCAATAACATCGTTCTCAAACAAACAAAGAGACACAAAACAGATGGCGACAACAATAGAAATATAAGTGTAAGTAATATTGGTAATAAAGAAAGCGACAATTAGTCAATTACATATATGATATATCCTAAATAGAAAACATCATTACTTAGTCAATTACATATATATCAAATATAATAGAAACATCAGGTGGCCCACACGTATCGGTTTTCCACCGCCAATCGCTTGTATTCTAGATGTATCTGAAAAGTATCGGATAATTGTTTTTTTAAAAAATAAAATTTAATCTTCGGATACTCTCCTGATACGTATCGGAAAATATCGGGTAGGTATCGGTGAAGGATACACAGAGGATACGGTACGTCGTCTATTTTGAAGTATCTGAGCTTCAAAATATTTAGAGCAATGCTAAAGGTACTCTAAAATATTTCAAAGGTACTTATTAACCATCAAGATACTCTAAAATATTTTAGAGCAGTGCTATTTAGTAAGAATTATTTACGCAAGAAATAGAAGAATCCACAAAAATAGGAGATTTGACCAATTAGGTCTCGACTAACAATACATGGAACGGGGGTGGTTATCATTTGAAAGAATTACAAGGTGCCACATATGATTCCAATATAAAATATTGGAAAATATTAAAATATTGGAATTTCCCGAAACATTTAGCAATTACCAATATTTTAATATTAATTAAAGATTGTTTTTCTTAAAATCTATGAATAAAACTCTCATCTTTATATTTTAAGGAATGTTATTTTTAGGAATAAATTTAGTAAACTTTACAAGTTACCGTTAAGCTAATAGATTGATTTTGTTAAAATGTTAGGCTAACTATTACAACAAAAACATCAAAGATTTGTAGTTAGAAAAGAAAAAGAAAATCGTAGCACTTTGTGGTCAATACAACTATATACTTCCTCCGGTCCTATTTATATGAAAAAGTTAATTTTTTAGATATTTATTGTGTAATTAATGTATCTTGTCTATAATATAGACCAAATATATCATTTATGCAATGAACCAAAAAAGTCAAATGTTTCTTATGAATAGGTCCGTCGGAGTATTTATTAGGGTACTTTGAAGCGTTGACTATGCATATTCACACAATTGATGTGCATTAATTTGCCAGGCCCATCATCCCCCACCCCCGCAACATTTATGAGAAAAAAGATGTGTACGTGACTTTATTTTTCGTTGTTTTGCAAAACATGAAAGGGAAATGAAATCTCCCTCTTGTTTGTTTTAGTGCCAGTTTGGTTTGGAGTTTGCAACCATAAGCGCATATCTGCAGGATTTCCAAAGCAAAACTGCCATGATTTCTATTAGCTAGCGTTTGAAGCTTTTGTGTTAACGTGGTGAGTTGTGTGGTTTTATGGAAAACGTGGTTTGTAGAACGTAGAAGCAAACATGTACTTACATATTGAGAGGCTAAAATGGTTATTTAACTAAAATAATAATAATAATAATAATAATAATAATAATAATAATAATAATAATAATAATAATAATAATAATAATAATAATAATAAGAAGGAGAATCCAATAACGCTACAAATCAGTCCCTTTATTATATTATTATTTTTTAATGAAAATAGGCACTTAAGGCTTTGTTTGGGAGTTTGGAGGGAGGGAAAGGAAAGATTTTGGAGACAAAAATATAGGGGGAAATTGAGAAATCTTTCACATTTTTTGAAAAAATATTTTTTTTAGAGAGTGATAAATTAATACTTATCGTTAATATATTTTTAATTTTAAGAATATTATAACAACATATATTAAATTTGAATAATTCATATAAACTCACCAAAACTCTCTTCCAATACAATTTTTAAGTTCCCCCAAACGAGGAGGGTTTTATATTTTGAAAAAAAATAAACCCCCAAAAGTCCTTCCTCCCAATGTCCTCCATTTCTTTCACTTACTCCTTCCTTTTTTTTCCAAACCCTTCCCTCTCTTCCCTTCCAAACTTGCAAACAAAGCCAATGTAAACTATTATCTTCTCATTTCTTTTTTGTTGTCATAACCAGTAGCCATAGAAACTAGATCAATGGTCAATCTATTTTTGCTCTCTTTTCTTTTCTCATTTCTTAGTGCTGACCAATGACAATCAATCATTTTTGCAAAGAAACTAGACAATTTATAATTTGTAACATTAACAACTAAACATTTTAAAAGATCTTTTAACTCTAAAATAGACCAAATGTTAGAAGACCATCATCACACATGAACATCACAAAGCACAACAAAGTTATGTAGACTTTTTTTTTAACAGCATAATTTTATTATAACAAGAGCCTACCCACAAAAAAAAGTGAGAAAGACTCCAACAGTACAAAGGAAAAAGAAAACAATCCACCCACCAAAGCAACACAACACCTAAAATTCCTACCCCATTGACCGCCCCATTACAAACAAAAATTCAATCCACTCATCCACCAATTTTACAACACCAAATGATAAATTCAATCTGGAACTATTGTCATCAAGCCAAGCCTTTTGCCCCCCTTCTGTCCGATTACAAACAAAGTTACATAGATTGATAAACATAAACTACAATAGTTCAACATCATATAAAAAAAACTCATAACTTAACTAAATGAAAGATAAAAATTTAACAATATATATCAAGATTCCTCCAAATCACAAATCCTTTTTTTAAACAACAAATTTTATTAATCAGCCTCCACACAAGTTGTGACGAAAGCAATAAAAACCGAATACAAATAGTTCACGCCCAAATAATTCACACTCAAATACATGACAGACCAATAAAACACAAACCACAACATACACCCAATTGGAACGGCAAAACAACACCGTATATTTCAACAACAAACGTGAATCCAGGTCTAGGTAGTTAAGCACACTAAAAACCCTAAGAAGTAAAACAAAATATACCCTAAAATTGAACCAAGAATCAGGAACAAGTTACATGGTTGATTTGTTGAAGAGAACACATATTATAATAGAGAGAGAGAGTGAATGGTGATACCTTAAAAAGCTTGAGAAATAAAAAAAAACTGAGTATCCTCAAATCTGAAGGGAAGATAAGCATACCTTGAAGAGCTTGAGAAATTGATTGAACAGCTTGAGAAATTGTAAAACTAGATTTTGAAAGAAATTGATTAAAGAGCTTGAGAAATTAATTGTGAAATTGATTTTAGGATTATGAAAGAGTGAGACTAGTTATGAGAGCAAGACCCGGTTTTGGGATAGCTGGATATGAAATTGATTTTAGGAAAATCCACTATCCATCAACTGTACATACATTTGAACATAACCAAAATGGCTAATCCATCCACTCTACATACATTTGAACATAACCAAAATGGCTAATCCACACATGGCAACCTAAAATGCCCTAATAATGCCAATGACACGTGTCTTGTTACTGGAAAACAAATCAAACCAAAATTTTTGGTTGTATAGACCATTCAAATTTTTTTTTTATTATTATTATAGAAAGGCTTTCATATCGTTGACATTTGCCTAATAAATACACATTAACATGATGAATTTTTTTGTGGTTAAATGAAACGAATTTTTTTTTTTTTGAGAAAATGAAACAAAAATTGTTGTTGTGTCAACCATTCAAATAAGTTTTTTAATCATAGAAAGTCATTCATATAGTTGACATTGACAAATACCTACTGATCGTACCTGATCAGAAGGTGATTGTCGGTGCTTTGTTTAATGCGGTGGTTCACGGTGGTGAATATACTTTAGTGAGTGTTGGACAGAAAGGGGTGTGTGTACCTGCAGACACTCTTACGCTCAAGTCAGTAGAGGTTCAGAATGGGGGGTTTGAGAGTGAGAGAGATTCTACCTTGGAGGCTGCGAGGAGCCTCCTATTTGTAGAGGTGGGTGAATGCAGAGTCGTTGTAATGACACATGTGTGTCCGGTGGTTACGAAATCGTAAGAAGTGTAACCGCCGGTGAGATATTCGCGGGAATGTGGGAAAAGAGACGTTACTGTTCTTTTGAACAGGTCTCAGTTCCTCTAGGCACCCCCTCGCATGAAATGGATGTGTTGCAAGTAAATTGCAAAATGCAACATTTGGGCTTGGTTTGTTAATGGGCCTAAGCGATTAAGCTCAGGTCTTTGACCGGTCCAGAACACCTACTAAATTCACATTAACATATAATGATTTTTTTTTTGTTAAATGAAATCGGAAATTTTTGGTGTAGAACCATTCAAATCAATTTTTACTTCAGAAAGCCATCTCCTATCCTCTATGCATACATTTGAGAATAAACAAAATGAAACACTCCACATGGCATATCAAGATCAAATACAAACACTACAAGAAATGTTGCAATTAGCCAAGGAATAACGTCAGGAGCAAGAACTGCTGGCAAATTTACCAGGAGCAATAACAGGGAACACTCGTGGGAAATTTACCAGGGGTAACCCCTCGCAAGTTTCTTGTCATATTTTTGAGTGGGAATCAAAATTTGAACTCACTGCGTTGTGCCATTCTTTTATTAGCAAGTGCACTGCAAATTCAGTGTGTTGTTAGCATTTGCCAGGGGATATCCGAGGGACTGCCCCTCGCAAAATGTAAAAGCTTGGTTCCGATTTGACTTAGCTGTCTGCAACTCTGGAAAGCCTGTTTTTCAGGGAATCAAAATTGCCATTTCTGCACCACATGCAGGGTCAAAAAGCAGTTGAGATGCCTTACAATTTGTCAGGGACTGATCCCTCGGATTAACCCTGGCTTTATTTGGCCTATATATTCCTTTTCTCTTCATTCGGTTCACTCTTACACTTAGAGAAAAAAAATTCTCCTTCACAGAACACACACCACCACTCTTTATAACATTCTATCTTTTCCCACAAACCACTCTCTTCTCCAACAACACTAATTGTTTTCACTTTGGTTAATCTCTACACCTATATTTTTATGCTTCTATTTTATTTTCTTATATTTTAGGGTTTTTATAATTTTCGATTTTTTTTAGTATATTTATATTTTTGAATTAATGGCTGTATTATATTTTTTGTGATGATAATTATGTTTGTTGATGATAATGTATGGTTGTTTCTGTTTTTGTTGTAATGCATGTGGAATATATGTTTGTTTTTATCTAGATCTCTTAAATATATATTATGATGGCTGCATGTAATTTTTAGATCTATTAGTTTCTTTTTTTTAGATATGTTAGAACTGTAAAATGTCTATTAGATGATGTTTTATTTTAAAATGAAATAAAAAAAATTAAAAAAAAATTTTAAAATTATTTTAATTATTAAATTTTAATATTTTGATTTTTTAAACAATTAAAAAACGTTTTTTTTAAATATTACGCATTTTCACAAGGGTTTACCCCTCGCAAAGCTCCTGTCACTATTGAGTCAAACTACAACTGATGTGATGTGTCCATAGTGCATCGCAGACAATGCATCAGAAAAGCAAACAGTTGTGTCAGACATTTTGCAAAAATTAGAGACATAAAAAGAAGTAAAAAAAAAAGAGAAGGAAAAAGAAAAGGAAAAATGATTATCCTGATAGGTCCAAAACCCGAAAGGGCTATCTATGCAAAAGTTAAGGATTTATGACAAGTAACTGCATCAGAACAAGCATCAATCACTTGGGGCACCATAATTGTCAGAAGTTCTCCGAAGCAGAGCATCTAAGCATTGGAATTCAAAGTGGTTAAGGAATATAGTGGTTATTGTGTTCAATGTACCTTTCCCATATAATTACCATTTTCCAAATTTTGTAATCTGTGGGGCCATGCCTTTGGCCGGTTACCATGTCTATTAAATTAATTTGAGCATGCGCCTTTTTATTTGGAATTCTTGTTTATTCTATGTGCAAAATTTCTTCCATTTTTAATGTTAATACTTGAAGCAAAAACTTTGAAAATTCTTTTCAATGTTTTCTTTGAAAATAACAAAAATGACAAACATATTATCTTTAGATTCACATATCATAGAAGCATGTGTCAACATTCGTCTCAGGAGTAGAAAGTTTCAACAGTATGGACATAGTCATTGCTAAAAAAAACGAGAAAAAGAAAGCTCGCTAAGTTGAAAACCTAAAAGGGCGGCTTAGGCAAAAATGAGCATCCCGGTGGATTGAAAACTCGAAAGGGCGATCCAGGCAAAAATTAAATGGCAACTTATGCCAGGCATCGGATTATTGGGTTTTACCCCAACAGTGGTTGATTTTTGGGCTTCACTCCATCAGTGGTTTGTTTGGATGGCTTCACCCCGACAGTGTTTGACTCACCTCGAGTGATGTTATCCCCATTGAAGATTACTAAGTGCTTGTATTGTGATGTCAGGCCACTTCCTTTTAGACATGCCCAATCTTGTCTCAACAGTCTTACCATTATACTATCCTATGAGTTTCATACATGTTCATTCATTCATGCATCCATAGCATGCATACAGATACCATTCATACATGATTGCATTATCAGTCTTATTTCAAATTGTACAGAAAATGTCATCCTGAATATGTCTGATTCATATAGGTTACCAATCAGTTTGTGTTCAAGTGGCAGGTCCTACCAAGCAATCATTTTACCAATATTTTTCCAATTCCCCAGTATCTTGTTTAAGTTATCTTGGTACCAGTGGCAAAGGTTTTACCCTGTTTGTCTTTACCCCAGTAAAGGTAATAGACAATATTTCTTTTCGTATGTTTGTCGTTACCCCAGTAAAGGTAATAGACAGTATTTCTTTTCGTATGTTTGTCTTTACCTCAGTAAAGGTAATAGACAGTTTTACCTTTCGTTTGTTCATCTTTACCAAGGTAACGGTAACAGTCAGTCTTTCTTCCCCAATGATACCTATCAGTTGGTTCCCCAGTCTGTGTATGTTCATTCTCTTTGCATTTGTAATTGCATCACGAGTATTCATATTGTTATATTCATAAGCATTGCATTCTCATTATTCCAATTGGTCAAAATTAGCGTATTTAATATTTAAGTCTCTTCGAGCGTTGATTTAAAATTTATACTTTTTAAATCCCCGTGACGGAGAAACTTAAATAGGGGCATCTGTCATACCCTAAATTTTGACCAATTAATATTTTTATTCGCACTTTAATCAGTCAAAACTTTTTCATTTGTATTTTAACAGTTAAAACCTTTTATTCGTATTTTAAGTAGTAAAACATTTTTATTCGGATTCTAGTTAGTTCAAACATTGTTTATTTGCATTTTAAACCTTTTTCGTATTTTAAAAAGTCGAAACTGTCATTCGTGTTTTTAAATAGTTAAAATCTTTGCTTCGTTTTTAAATAAGCTAAACGTCTTTTTATTCGTACGTGAAATAGTTAAACGTTTTATTCGTATTGTAGATAGTTAAAATATTTTTGTTCGTATCTTAGGCAGTAAAACCATTTTTGTTCGTTTTTAGATAATTAAAACATTTTTGTTCGTATTATAGACACTTAAATCGTTTTTTATTCAGTTAATTTTTATTCGTATTTTAAAAGCCGAGTAATTTTTTTCGTCTCAGACAAAATTTCGGCTGAGAGGTATTTTAAAATACCTCATTTGGTTACCGAAAGGGACAATTTTAATTACTTTTTATTACTTTTGTTATTTCTTAATATTTTCTTTTTTATTAGTTTATTTATTTTTCCATTATTTTTTATTGTTATTTTCGTTATTTTATATTTTATTTCATTATTATTTATTTTTTTATTCGTTTAAGTTTTTTAAATATTTTTATGTCAAATAGTCCTTTAGTCTTTAGTCCTGTTCACTTGTCCATATTCTATTGGTCCAGAAAAGTATTCAAAGTTATCCAGAGTTTTTCTTTCTAACCAAACCAGGCCATGTGTCAGCCTCTGATTGGTGTGATCCAATCAAACCAATCACAAGCCAGCACCTATTTAACCTAACCCTAAAATGACAGTCTATAAATAGACTGTCATTACTGTTGCACTGTTCACGCGTCAGAAATCACATCATAGTCACCAATCAGATTTCACAAACACCAAAATTCATTCTCTCTCCTAACATACTAGATCAAAACTAAAAAAATCAAAAAAACTTTGAATATTCATATGAACATTCATGTGAGTTCAACATGAATATTTATCTTCACAAAAATTTCCAATAACACCAGAATCATCATAAACCTCATACAACACCAGTTTCTTTCTTTCCATTCGGTTTGAAATCACCAAGAGCTAAACCGTAACAAATCTGGTACTAATAAAGCTAAAATCGCGACAACCGAGATCGGATCCACCGTTATCAACAACAAAAACAATAACGAATTTCAGCAAGGTTCAAATCGGTTCATTTTTGTGACGAATCGAAGAAGAAGATCTTCGGATTCGTGAAGAACAAGAAGTTCTCCGTTCGTTTTTGCTTTCTCCGTTCATAACCGCAGGTAACAGTCATTCATCTCCTCTTTTGTTTGTACCAAATCTTTTGATTCGTTTCTAAAACTATAGATCTAGGACGTACCTTTGTCATTTGCTTGAAAATGTTTTCGGATCCGAGTAGAGGAGGAAGAGTTGAGTGCCTCGGTGAAAAAAAAATTCTTAAAAAATAAGTTTGAAGCTCCGACGCGGCGGCGTTACGGCGGATCACCGCGTCGGAGGAACTCCGGCCACCGCCACTGTTTCTTCTCCGTCGGACTGTTTCTTGGAGAGAGAAGAGAGCTTCTCTCTCTTCTTATGTTTCTTTTGTGCTTAGAGAGAGAAAAGTATGTGTGTTATTTTTTTTTTGTTTGTTAAATATGCTTATATACTACGTTTTGTTTAGATAATCCTATGTGTGATGTTTCACGCTTAATTCATGTACCTTCAGCTTTTAAGCCGTCCGATCGTAGATCTGACGGCCTGTGTTGGTTCGTGATTTGTTCACGCATTGCATGGATCTTGTGGTCTACTGTACGCCTTGGCTTTAAACCGCCAGATCTACGATTTGATGGTCCCTGCTTTACTGTCACTTTATTCTTTTTTTTTAGTGTTTACATTATGTTTTTTTTTAACCTTTGGATCTCAGATCCAGTGGCTGTGATGATTTCTTCTGGAATCAGATTTGGACTTCTTGATTCATCTAATGATCCAGATCTACCCAGCCTGAGCCCATTTGTTTTTTACTAAGCCCAATTCCTTTAATTTTTCACTACAAATACACCACAGTTTTTGCTTCTTGCACCTTTTTCATTTAAATTTTTTTCTCTAAATTCACAAAAAATATTTTGCTTTGTGTTAATTGTTTATTTACTATTTTTTTATTTATTTATATTACTTTTGCATTATATTTGTTCATCATCTCATGCATATTTAATTTTTGTCATTTTATTTTGTTATCTTTAAATTTTTAGTGTGTATAATAGAATTTGATGTAATTTAATTTATGCACTTTATTTACCGCATTATGTTATGACCGTGAGCGAGGACCAAATGAATTAGGGACAAATTAGGATAAGAACTTTTGACTAAATTGAGAGCCTTAAAAGTGAATAACTAGTAACTTTAGGATGAAATTTTACTTGGGATCCAACATCCTCGGTAATTCCTTTCACATTTTATTTTTATAAGTTACGTCGAAATGCTTAGTTTTTTTACCGTTAGCTTAGAAAGATCTTTTATTTATTTTTTATCAAAAAAATCAAATATATCAAACTTCAAAAATATTTTCTTATGAAACCTTGGACTTTAACCCAAGAGTTTGTTTTCCTTTTATTTTCTTAATCAAATTTTAAGCAATTTTAATATCCATATTAGACTTGGATTTCTTTTAATTAAAATCAAATAACTTCACTTCTTTTATTCTTCTATGCCTTTGAGGTCTCTTTTCTCTTCTTAAAACCATTTTCAAAAACTTCAAAATCAACCCAACCCACCAAATAACTTTTGAAGAGTGAACTACTTGATTTTGATCCCACTTGTGGGTAAGTAGGCAAAGGACCCAATCCTTCCAAATCAAATAAAAAATAACAAAAACATACTTCTTCTCCCATCATTCTTTCACTTAGACGTTTAGGCAAGTATTTTCAAAAAAAATAAGCAAATAACTTAGCACAAGATAATTTAGGCAAGAGGTTCCTACGGAGTACCGTAGTCGTTTAGGGTGTGTCGACAAACCTTCCCTTTTCGAAACCAACCCCCGAATCCACAATTTCTAAGGGTTTTTCTCTCTTTTTCCCTTCCCACGAATAAAAGTAGAAAATCTCAAAGATTGATGATTCAAACCAATCAATGGTTTGATATCCAAAAATCGAGGAGCACAGATATGTTTTAGTTCATATCTTGCAAACCGGTCCAATGTAATCCAGGATTCAGATTCACTGCTGTTGAAATTCCCTGCAGTCAATGCAGTCAAAAAATAACAACCATTAAATTTATCAATGTTCTATATTTTTCCATATGTCCTGGAGCGAAAGTCTCTGCCTTCTACTGGAGCCGAACTTATTTGTTTCGGTGCCCATGTAACTCAAGACATCTTCAGCAGCGTTGGAACTCAATCCACCATCGACCTCCTTCAAGTAGCTGTCATTAGCGGCATTAGCAAGTCTAGCATCCTCCTCGTCATTCACATTCAACCCTCCCTACCTGAATCTGCTGAGTTTCTTCATTTACATAACTATTTTGAGAGAATTAATAATAATAGGTTTAATTACATGAATGGTTCCCGCAAAAATGTAAGTTGTTAGTTGTGTAAACTACCATAACTGTTTTTTGTTAATAAGTTAGTAAATATTAAATCAAAACATCATTTCATGATTAATCAAGTCATAAAACTAGATTAGAGCATAGTTAATTACACTGATATTAATTAATAACTAGATTATACACAACGTCATGGTGTAAATAAATACAATAGAGCATAGTTAATTAAATTTACTTGAAATAAAAGAGAAATTAATCCTTAAAAAAAGAAGAGAAATTAACCAACTTCACACAGTTGATGAGATGAGAACTAAGATGAAATAACATCAATCAAGTGTTGATTTCTCAAGCCTTAACTACACTCCACCTTGTATTTCACTATGTTTTGTACTTGTATCACAAGTGTATCTCTGATAATGAGAGGTTTGAGCTCTATTTATAGTAGTAGGGTAAGCTAGAATGCATTAAGCAAAATTGTAGCTCACTTAGTGAATTCATCTTGAAGTCGTTGTCAGCTCTACACATGTGTCATTAAACCGCCATAATTCGCTAAGAAATTGTCGATTCTTTAAGGAAATTAGCTCTGCAAAAATTCAAAAATTCTCAGATTTACTTCGCCAAGCTAGCTTCTAGTTCGCTTAGCGAATGTCCTCTACCCTTTTCCCTTTAATTCTTAGCTCAAAATGTCTTGATTTCTCTCGCATCTTTGAGTGATAATTCTTTATAACCTATAATCATAATAAAAGATGTAAAACTACATATTCTCATATTTCAAAACAAATATCAAATATGTACAATAGTTGGGAAAAATTAATTGTTTTCTATCAATCCAATTTAATACGTTCCTATATAAAACTATATTGCAAATTAGGTAAATTGGGCACTTATTATACGACACTATCGTTTCACAAGAATCGATGAATCCCAACATGCTTCACTTTGGATGGTGGTGAGTTTTGGATTTGGCGGAATAAAGGAGATAATGGAGGTATAAAGTTGGGTCAAAGTCATTGTCATGTAACTCATGATTTTCATTTCGCAACAAAAAACATTTCTTTTATTCAAATTAAAATACTGTCTTGGAATTGGTTGGCTTATATGGGTGGAGCAAATGTATGTTGATTTTCAGATTGGTGTAGTAATCTCCTAAGTTGTTTGATGGCATTTAAATAAGATCATCTTTTATATATGAATGGGTTGGGGTAGCATGTACTCCCTCTAATTTTGTTAATGAAAAGATTTTGAAAATGAAAACACACAGTAAAAATAGAAAGCATGAGCCCTAATTTTTTCACTTCTCTTTCATATATCTCTTCCCCTTCCCTCTTCCACCATCCACATCTCTTCCTTCCATGTGGCCTTTTTCAATAGAGATGTTTCATTCTTATTTTTTAACCAATACGCATAGTTAAATAGTGTTTCTCATATTTTTTTGAATGGATGTAAACCCTTGTTCATTTTAAATTGTGGTATTTGCAGAAATATTTTGTTCTCATATACTTGTCGTTTTTAAAGTTCAATGCAATAGTATATAATGTTTCAAAAAATACATCAACATTTGTTTCTTTCATTTTTGCATACAAACTTCATGGAAGATTTCCTTCTCCATCTTCTCCTTTAACAAACCGATACCAAAACCAATGTTTACCCCATATGATGTGCATGGACTCCAAAGCAATTCCTTTGGTCTTTGGCAAGAAAAATATAATGAAAAGAGTTATCACAACAACCCAACCCACATGGAACAAAATGGCCCCAAACTATAAGTGGCATAACACAGTCAAGAATGTTTGCGATAGCACAAAGACCATTATGAAATGCACAACAACAGCAATGCTTTGTCCAATGCTTCCTATATTTATGGGGAAAGTCTCATGAATACAACAAGATTACACAATTCATTTGTCATAAAGAAAAAAGAACCTGAAATTCCGACGTCATATCCAAAAAGAAGGCCACTGGATGCAGCAACGATGCAGGTAATGATGATTGAGAGTGTTACTTTGCCACCAACATTGGTGGCAGTAACTTGTGTATCCATAGAGAATCCTCCACCAGCCATTTTCCAAATATAGAGGTTCTTAATTATAGCACTGGACTTGTATGTATGAATCTCAGAATTAGTTTAACTTTGTACTGGGTAGGACATTCATAATTAAAAGTGGAGCAAATAATTTATATGCTAAGGGGTTGCATTATCTTTTGCTAAATGTGCCTATGTGAATGAAATATGAAGTAGATTAGGACGAGTTATTGTTATTATTATTATTTTCATATCAAGAAAGAATTGTCATTCTATTAGGCGATATTCTTGTTAATCATGCACACCAACTTGAACAGTTTAGTTTAATTTAGTACTACTTGCTTTGCTTGTTATATGGTACATTCTTAAAGCTAAAACTGATTATTTGATTATAATACATCAATACAACAGTACCCGCAACCAATGCATATGTATGACATTTTTTTTTGTGACAAATGATGTCAATTGTTCAATCTTTTATTCATAAATCATTTGTTTGGCAGTAACTAATGTTCCTCTATAATCTGCACATGCATTTTTTTTATAGACAAATATTAGTAGTTAGAAATGTTAGTTTTTGGAGATCATATACGGAACCTTATGTGCTTCAAACTTCTTCAACATCTTTTAATTCATCAACCGAACTATTATGCGGACATCGACACATGCATATTGAAAAGTCTATTTCTTTTGTTAAAGAGTAAAAGTCTTCTTCTATCTCACTGTTTAGCAATGTTATATCATTAAGCCATAAATTAGGTGTCGAATAAGGTAACTGATCTGTTATGAGTTGACTATTAATGGGCTTCATTAATACGAGTAAGTGGTAAGTTATTAAAAAAATAAAGGAATCCCATTTTATTTATATAATAATATTAGATTGAATATTAAATATCGAATGGTATAATTGGAAGAAAAATATTACACTAAAACTACACAATACTTAGTTTTAGTGTAATAGTTTTTCGGTGGAGCAATTTTTTATTAAACATTACTCACATTTTGATCGAGATTATTCAATTTTAGATTATCAAAACCCATTTCTTCTAAAAACAAGAGTGTTGGCAAAAAAATGTAAACAATTACGGTGAAATCCTTTATTTTTATTTTCTTTTGAAAGCCAAATGTATTTTGAACCGAAGAAATGAGCGGTTTAACAAATTACATGACCCTAAGTCAATGAAAGTTGGTTTAGTTGATAAGAAGTTGAGTTAAACTCTCGTTGTCAATGTAAGGACTTATTTGATAGGTACATATGTAAATATCCTTTGAGCTTTACTCTGACTCTCGTGATCATCGACAACCTAACTCTTCTAAACTTTTTGTAACCAAAATAAATTACATGACCCAGGCCTCCTTCCTGCACACCCACCAATTATAAACATAATGCAAGTGAATGCATCCGAGGTACATAATTAATTCTTGGATTATCACAAAAAGCAAAACAGCAATAGCAACACAAATACTAGTATGAATACAAATTCCATTCTCTGCAGAGAAAACATGATGTTCTGCTGCAACTTCGACATTTAGGGAAAATAATTTCTACAAAACATTTATTGATTTATACATGCTTATCGTTAATATCTGAATTACAATTTACAACTAACTGCATCAGAACAAAAAAAAAGGGCGGTCCATGCAAAAATTAGAGACATAAAAAAAAGTTAAAAAAAAAGAAGAAAAAAAAAAAATTATCCTGATAGGTCGAAAAACCGAAAGGGCGATCTATGCAAAAGTTAAGGATTTATGACAAGTAACTGCATCAGAACAAGCATCAATCACTTGGGGCACCATAGCTGTCAGAAGTTCTCCGAAGCAAAGTATCTAAGCAGTGGAATTCAAAGTGGTTAAGGAATATAGTGGTTATTGTGTTCAATGTACCTTTACCATATAATTACCATTTTCCAAATTTTATAATCCGTGGTGCCACGCCTTTGGCCGGTTACCATGTCTATTAAATCAATTTGAGCATGCGCCTCTTTATTTGGAATTCTTGTTTATTCTATGTGCAAAATTTCTTCCATTTTTAATGTTAATACTTGAAGCAAAAACTTTGAAAATTCTTTTAAATGTTTTCTTTGAAAATAATAAAAATGACAAACATATTATCTTTAGATTCACATATCATAGAAGCATGTGTCAACATTCGTCTCAGGAGTAGACAGTTTCAACAATATGGACATAGTCATTGCTAAAAAAAACGAGAAAAAGAAAAAAAAAAGAAAGCTCGCTAAGATGAAAACCCGAAAGGGAAGCTTAGGCAAAAATGAGCATCCCGGCGGATTGAAAACCCGAAAGGACGATCCAAGCAAAAATTAGGGACATGCAAAAGAAAATATATATTTCCTGTGGATTGAAAACCCAAAAGGGAAATTCAGGCAAAAGTTAGGGATTTCAAAAAGAAAAAAGGAAAAAAGAAAATAAAATGACCATTTGAAGCATGAATTTGAAAAGGTACCTTGGGTCAGTTCAGAAATGGCGACTTCTGCCAGGCATCGGACTATTGGGCTTTACCCCAACAGTGGTTGATTTTTGGGCTTAACTCCATCAGTGGTTTGTTTAGAGGGCTTCACCCCGACAGTGTTTGACTCATCTCGAGTGATGTTATCCCCATTGAAGATTATTGAGTGCTTGTATTGTGATGTCGGGCCACTTCCTTTTGGACCTGCCCAATCTTGTCTCAACAGTCTTACCATTATTCTATCCTATGAGTTTCATACATATTCATTCATTCATGCATCCATAGCATGCATACAGATACCATTCATACATGATTGCATTATCAGTCTTATTTTAAATTGTACAGAAAATGTCATCCTCAATATGTCTGATTCATATAGGTTACCAATTAGTTTGTGTTCATGCAAAAAAGACTGATAATGTATGAAAAAATTAGAGACAATGCCAGGGGTTCAACCAGGGTTTGTGCAGAAACAATGCCAGGGTTTTCGACGGGGGTTGCCCCTCGCAAATTCGCCAAGAGCTAAAGCCATGGCATGTCCATTTGCGATGAGCTACTTTACTGGGGTTTTTGCCCCTCGCATAACTCCTGGCAATGTGCATGAAACCAGGGGCTATGCCCTTTTTGCAAGGGGATCTGCTCCTGGCAAAATACCAGATTTCTTGTAGTGAAAGGAAAAATTACAAAGTTGACTAACAATCATAAACAAATCACCATTTATGACCCAAAAAAAATTAATGACACCATTTATGATCAAAGGAAAAGTTTAACTCAATAGTTTTGATTGTTAGTCAAATTATATAAAATGACATAATTTCAAAATAAAAAACTTAGACAAAAGAAAAAAGAATATTTTTAAAATGTTAATTTAATCATTAATTTGAATGCGCTTATCTGTAGAGTTAATCCCTTTAATCACTCTGTTTTTTGTTACAAACTCTCCCTATAAAAAGAGAGTCCGCCTCACTTATTCTTTGCACCGAAATGCTTCCTGTACTTTTTCTCTCTTCTCCCTCCTTCGACTTGTGTTGACGAGTCCTTCTTCTACTCTTTTCTGTCTCATCGGTTTTGAGTGGTCTACGTACCATATAGACTGGTTTAATCGAACTATTGATTAAACCATATTTGAGGGTGTTATTTCTAGAACGATTACTTACGGTGCAATACGTAATCGAACATGTGAACTTTGTTAGTCTACCTTGCACAAATTCGAGTAGTGCCGCGAAACGTCTTAAAGAAAGTGACTGGTCGTGGCTCAACCCGGTAATGGTTTTCGAATTTTTAAAGGTACTTTTCTAAACTCAAAAAACAACAAAAACTCATTAAGAATCATGGAGACTAAATCTTTAATTTAGGAAAAATAGAGACCAAAATTACATTTTAAGTCTAATTCTTTTAACAAAATAATGGTATTGATTAATACAAGAGACTAGTTATGCACAATATAGGCTAAAGATAAGCCAAAATAGAGTTTGGCTACACACCTAGTGATTGTTACAGAAATACAGTCAGCTCAAAAACATAATTCAAAATATCACATTCTAAAAGGCCAAATTATATTTGCCTTACTTACATAAGCTCTTATAAGTTCTCAATATCTATAGAAGCTTTTGACCAAGCATTTGTTCAAATTAACAGCCTCCACCAGAACAGAACAAACCCTGCATTTTATCCTTGATAAATAACCTCTGCACAAAAGACCAAACCTATGTTTTTTTCATAAACTTTGAAATTCATAAGCATCAACTTGAACTCTAACTAAAAAAGGGATTACATAAACTTATATAATACACTAATATGGTCTTTCAAGCAATTATTTTGATAGCTATAAGAAGTGTAGCAGAGCCAACACCTATAATCAATTTGCATACAAATAACTTTACATAGATTATGAAGTGATAATGTTATTTTCTTCTCCTTTAACAAACCGCCGCCAATACCAATGTTTGCCCCATATAATGTACATTGACTCCAAAGCAATTCCTTTGGTCTCAGGTAAAAAAAGAATAATAAATAGAGTCATCACTGCAACCCAAAATGCATAGAACAAGAAAGCACCAAACTTGAAGTGGCATAGCATTGTCAAGAATGTTTGTGATAACACAAACAAGATTATGAATTGTACACCAACTGCTATACTTTGTCCAGTTGTTCTGATTTTTAAGGGGAAAATTTCACTTGGAATTAGCCAGGTGAGTGGACCCCAAGACCAACCAAAACCTGCGGCATAGAAACATAGTAAAATCAATACCAATGTTGCATTGCCCTTTGACATGTCCTTTGTACCATCAACACCAGTCGCCAAAGCTAGCAAAGCAGATACCGCAATCTTTCAAAGCATCAACACAAATTATAAATATTAGTACCAATACCACATGTATAAATCTAATGACTAGACGGAGAAATTAAAATAAGGACGAAAATTTAAAGACGGAAAAAGCATTAGTACCACGATCTTTCTGTAGTTATTTCATTTGTTTAGTAGTTGAGAGTATGAAAAACCTAGAACAATAAATAAATATAAATAATATTATACACATATGGTTGCTTAATTTGCTTACCAGACAGACAAGCATTAGAATGCCACCCGTAATGAACAAGAATCTTCGACCAAACCGATCAACAAAAGCAGTTGAGACTAGGATAGAAGCAAGGTTGACGAGTCCAAGAATAACGGCAGAAAGTAAAGCACCGTTGTTTCCTAAACCCACAGATTGAAAAAGGTTTGGTGAATAGAAAGCGACAATGTTGATCCCTGTAAACTGTTGAAAAAACGGGATTGCAAATGCCATGATTAAGTGAGGTCGATATTGTCTCTCTAATATGGTCATAAATGGCTCTTCTTGCACTGATTTCGAAACTTCTGTCCAATTAATGAGTTCTTCTAACTCCGGCTCAACATCGATGGAGGATCCTCTAATTTTCTGCAATGCTTTCCTGGCTTGGTCTATCTTGCCACGTTCAACCAAGCTGCTGGGTGTGTCGGATATGAGGAAGGCACCAATTGTCATCACGGCTGCAGGCACCACTGCTAGTCCAAGAGAGAGTCGCCAGCCCCATGTGTGCTTCGCGGTCACGTAATTTATGCAACCGGCAGCAACCACGCCAACTCCTAAGAAGAATTGGAAGCCCGTGCTGAAAGCACCTCGCCATTTTGGTGGAGCAATTTCTGAAAGGTATAGTGGAGTCGCCTTTTCCAATTGCATCATGTAATACAATTAGCAAGCAAATTTATTTTAAACAAGGTTTTTTCAGTGAAAAGTTAGTAGCAAGATTTTAAATAAAGGATGCTATCAAAATTTGAACCACAACATTATGATTTTTATGTCCCAGCGACCACGATACAACTATATTTGATCACAATTCTCTTTAAGAACAAGAATCGCGACAACATTGCTATTTAAAATTGCGGCTAAAAGTTAAATTAAAAAAAGGGGGAAATGGTGTCATTGCTAATGTACAATAGAAAATTTTATATTGTTGACGATGCTGAACTACTATTAACAAATGTGTATAATTGTATATGTTCACTTACTTGACTAGTGAAACCGACCCCAAAACCAAGAAGAATACGACCAAGGATGAGCATAGCAATATTTTCAGAACCTCCATTAATAGCAGCACCAGCAAGAAAGATGGCACCACCCAACACGATGGTATTTCTTCGACCGATAGCTGCAGTGACTTTGCTAGCTACAAGAGTTGACACTAACGCAGCTAGATACAGAGAAGACGTAAACAATGTCAACATTTGACTGTCATACACACAATACATATTTACTTCAGTACCAGCTGCCTTTTTTAGAATATCTGGGAAGAATTTTTTGAGAAATGGCACCATTGTTGTAACACCTCCTGAATTTGATAACATTTTTCATTAGTTAAAAGCATGAGCTTTATGAATTTGGTCCTTCTCCTGATACATTTTGAAGATAAAATGTAAAAATAATGTATAGCATCATGATTAAAATGCAATTAGACTTTGTCCAAATCCTAAATAATAGTTTTAAATTTGAAGATTGAACTTGTGGAATTATGTTAATTTCTCTAATGATTTTGACATTTTATAGGTATAAGTTTTTTGTAGAATTTTCTACAGAAACAGACACCTTGTTGAGTCCAGTTTAATTCTCGAGTTATATGATCAAATTATTCAATTTAATCATGTGATTCAACTGGTGATCTACTGGTTAGTGACTTTGGCGAGTCGGTTTCTGAAACATTGTTTAGAACATTTTCTTTCATTTTTGGGCAAAGATTGATGTAGCAGAATACAAGATACTTTAAAAAGCAAAAAACATGGTCTAATTGGATACTTTATAATGAAAAAACAAAAAGGAAGAAAACCTGAAATCCCAATGTCATATCCAAAAATGAGTCCACTAGATGCAGCAACGATACAAGTAATGATAACTGAGAGTGTTATCTTTCCGTCGAAGCCATTGGAAGGTGCATCAATGGCAAACCCCCCACCTGCCATTTTCAACCTTGTCCTCTCTATGTATCTGCTTTCCGATTAGTAGCTCTTCTTACTACCTAGGAGTATAGATAAAGCTCAGGAAAAAAAGTTAGTGATGCTGAAAAATAATAACTACTTAATCCAAATTCTAACACTCTAAGTAACAAACACATTTTTCGAAAACAAAACAAAATGTCATTGTCCTCGCTTGATGTTGACATACATGGCAACATGGGGAATAAAGTTTTTGTGAGGTTGAGATTAAATTCACATGTAAATACATATATTATAAAGGTTCTCTAAAATATTTTAAAATTAATCAAAGATCGTTTTTCTAAATATCAACCTTGTATTTTAAGAAATGTTGTTATTTCTAGGAATAAATTTAGTAAACTTACACGTTACCGATAAGCTAATAGATTGATATTGTTAAAATGTTAGGCACCAGTAAGCCTTTGGTGTCCAATCTAAACTGATATTCTTAACGGAATATCACCAATTCATCACCAAACTATTTCAACAAAAACATCAAAGATTGGTGGTTAGAAAAGAAAAAGAAACGTGGCACTTTGTGGTCAATACAACTATATACTTTGAAGCGTTGACTATGCGGTAGGATTTTTTCTTTTTGTGTGCTCACTCATATTCACATAATTGGTGTGCATTAATTAGTCAGGCCCATCATCCCCCATTCCCCAACATTTATGAGAAAAAACCAGTTGTACGTGACTTTATTTTTCGTTGTTTTGCAAAACATGAAAGGGAAATGAAAGCTCCCTCTTGTTTGTTTTAGTGCCTGTTTGGTTTGGAGTTTGCAACCACAAACGCAGGTCTGTGAGATTTCTAAAGCAAAACTGTCGTGATTTTTATAAGCTAGCATTTGAAGATTTTGCGTTAACGTGGTGAGTTGTGTGGTTTGTAAAATGCAGAAGCAAACATGTACTTAGTCATATACATTAAAATATAATTCCAAGAATGTGTGCTATGACAGGGACGAAGGCAGACTACTAAGAGCAATTCTTAGTTGGTCACATGAGAACAAATGTGATTTGGTCACATCAGCCCAAAACATGACCAAAGTTGTCATCGCCATCATCGTTGTTGTTTCCGGCAAGGTCAACGTTGTCGTCGTCAACAGGTAATTGAATACTCATTTCAACAAATACTCCTTCCTCTTAGTGCATGCTCTTCAACTGTCTCTTCAACGCCCACAGGTAATTCTTGAGCGGTTTCTTTGTGCGGTTTGTTTTACGTGAGCAGATATACATTGTTATGCTAATTATTTACTTGCTTTATTCCCTTTTTGTTTATTTATACGCTGCACGACCTTTTATATATAATTTTGAGTTTTTGTACTGGTACTGGCATAGTTGTATTTAGTGAGTGATTTGATGGCTATAAACCTGGAAAACCCAATTGAAATATGATATTTATACAATCATTTTTATGACAATTTTTGAACAATTTTTTCTCTCATAATCTTGTTATCCTTTCTCTTTCTTTTTCTCTCTCCATTGTTTTTAACCAATAAAAAAAAAAGAAAATTAAGGTTGTCACTAAAGTTGTCAATAAATGGCTGTACCAATATCATTCCTCAAACCAATTTTGAACCAATTTAGTGGGTGTTTTGCGTGAATTTAGTGAGTGTTTTATTTAGTGGGTGTTTTCTATTGATTCTAGATTTGATGGCTCTAGACATGATTTTCGTTATTTAGTTGGTGTTTATTCATTTAGTGGGTCTTTTATTTAGGGAATTTAGTGGGTGTTTTATCTAGTGGATGATTTGCGTGAATTTGTATTTTGAACCATTTTTTAATTTTATTATAAGACATGGGGGTGATAGTTGTAACTCCCTGTATATACATATGAGGCCCAATATATTTTACTATGAATCATGTATGCGTTTTTACATATATGATACTAGTATTAATAGATAGTACTTTAACTGTTGAATTAATTCTTTTTGCTTTTATAAATATGTTTATATTTTGCAAATGGAGTTCATTACTTTCACCATGCAAAACGGTGTTTGTTATGAATCATCTAACATTTATAAAAAAAATACTGTTCATAATTATCTCGTCTCCGCCTTTTCGGTAGTAAATATAATGAATACTAAAATGAAAACGTATGGGATTTGGGAAATAATAATGGTCATTTACACTATTATAAAACAATAGACATTTATCAATGAGAATAACATGTTTCTTTTCTTTTTTTTCTTTAAACATATGTTTCTAGGTGGGGTTTAGCATGGAAAAGGGAAGTTATTTTCCACAATGGGAAAGTTATTCTTGACCATTAGATCAAATTGAAAACATGATTTTATTATAAACACTCAAGATTTTTTCACTCTCTTCCATGTCTCTCTCACACTGTCACACACCACTTGCTGCAATCTCACAGATCTGGAATTACAATTACTTTACCACACCCCTCGTCATCCTTCACCTCCATGGGTGGGGAGATTCAAATGGTATTGACTCAAAATAATGACTAAACTCTAAGAAATTGGTTTAAACATTCATGATAAAGTCTTTCAAAAGCTTCAACCTGCTCACGCGTATAACGAATGACTGAACTCTTTCCATTATCCATTTAATGCTTATTATCATCCTAGTTTAAGACTTTCAGCAACCAAATACAACACTAACCAAAAGCACTTTTCTTCTAAATCTACCTAATTTTCAATTTGCAAAAGAGTTAGATTTTGAATCAGAAAACACAATATTCAGTGTTCACGAATTTCATGCATTTGATTTTTGGAATTTCTGCAAAAGAGCTTCTATTCCTTGTATTTTATTTTTTGAATTTCATGTTCAGGAAAAAAAAAACGAAAATAAGAAAGCTATAGCTTGCAGATTTGTATTCTCAAGGTTGAAGATGAAGTGAGGAAAATATATAGTGTTGACAGACCATCATAAAATCTGTGCACCTCTTTAATTTAATGGTCAAAAATAACTTTCTCATGGTGGGAAACAACTCTCATTTCCCATGCTAAACCCACCATGTTTCTATTATAAAGAGATATTAGGTTAACGAATCAAATAATCTAAATAGACTGTTATGAACTATGACCACCTAAAGAGGAAATTTATTGATCAAGACCACATAGAGAGGAATAATAAAACAGTAGACATTTACCAATGAGAATAACATATGTTTCTTTCTTTTTCTTCTTTAAACATATGTTTCTAATAATATAAAGAGATATTAGGTTAACGAATCAAATAATCTAAATAGGCTATTATGAAACTATGGCCACATAAAGAGGAATAATAAAACAGCAGACATTTATCAATGAGAATAACATATGTTTCTTTTTTTCTTTTTCTTTAAACATATGTTTCTAATATAAAGAGATTTTAGGTTAACGAATCAAATAATCTAAATAGACCGTTATGAAACTATGGCCACATAAAGAGGAATAAATACAAAAATATTAAAGTGCAGTTAAGTGTGGAAGATGTGAATAACTCAAATTGTACAAAGAATGAGGAGGTTGACACACAAGAAGGATACGAGAGTATAGCAATGCAATATACAGAGAGCAAAATAATTATGAAATGACACCAAAATAACTTGAGAGTCTTATTTAATAAATATAATAATATCTACGAATTAAAAGTATAGCTCATGAAAAGAAAAAGATGAATCACATCATAACGCATAATTCCAAGCAAATTTTTTGGTGTATATATTAGCAAGTTTAATTTTATCACACATACATTTAAAGATAATGTAAGAAAATAACTATTAAAATATTACCATCATTATAAGTATAAAAATTTGACTTTAATATTTCAGATTTTGAATGACATCAAACTAGGAGACTAAACAATAAGCTGGGCTTATAACTTTACATTAGATTATCTACTCTTGACTTTGGGACTAAAATATATGTAATTTGTATCCTTCAAAAAAAATTGTAATTTGTTGCTCATGTCAACAATTGAGAGGTGAAAAGGTCTAAATAAGAACTAGAGCAACACAAAGGAAGATAGTAAAAGACTAGAAAACACTTCAAATCCGGATGCATCTACTTTAAATTAAATCTTGCATCCACTTCGAATCAAAATTTTCTAAGGAGAAAAATTAGATTTAGAATACGGATTATTAGAACTTGATATAAAAATATTGATGTTAATTTGAATAATTTATGGTGGACGAAATGATAAGAGCATCAAATCATAACAAGTAATAAAGTGATAACTTATTATCTATACAAGGATTGTCGTTCTACTTTGCAATTAACGGAATTTATTATTTGAGGAAGAGCAGTAAAAGAGATATAATGGGTTTGTAAGTTTTTAATTGTCTTGTGCAATGTGATATTAGGTTTTTGATTCAGATACTTAACGATGATTAGGGTATCCATGAATCCTCTCTACCTTCTTTGTTGAAATTAACTTGGTTTAATATTAGTTATGACCTGCAATGATAGGAGAGAATAGGACATGACCATGTGATGTAACGGTGAGAAGTTTGAGTATTTGTGTTGTGACAAAAGCTATACTTGTGATGTTCCCTTAAAGATGAATCATAAGCCTAACAATCACACTTATAATTGATTATAAAAATATTAATTTAGAAAATGATCAATTTACTACTATTCTAATTCGGGGCACAGCAAGATAATCAGTCATATATCTTAACCTATAGATCAGATCAACCGTTAGTTGAAAAACAATGAAAATGGAACATATACAAATTCAATCAGGCAATAGAATCACAAACTAAATAGAAAACTTTATTAATTGAATCCAACGAATAAGTAGAGGTTCATTGTGGAACCCTAATCAAGAGAGGTTTAGTCGTTACACATGGTAACTGTCATCATTGCAAAACAATATAAAAACATACCATGGAGAGGGAACAAGATCGGAGGAGAAAACCATCTTCCTTGAAGCTCTAATGTTTGACCTTGCCTTGTACTGCTAGCTTTCTGAATGAATAAAAGTGTGTGCTAGCAGTGTCTCTATTTATTGTGTATCATTACTTATAGGTTAAAAGATAAGAACTAGGTTTTTCCCTCCGATCCAGCTTAAAAAACAAGCTAAAAGTGCAATTTTCCCATACAAATGTGCATGGGCGCATGAGGCCATGCGGCTTGGCGTGTGAGGCATTAGCTAGGGGGATCTCATGCACCTGGACGCTTCTGCCATGTGCTTTGGACAATCTTTGGGGGCAAATTTGGTAGTTTTATGTCCTTTTTCATGTGTTCTTCCATCTTGAAATGTCTTGAAACTTGGGATGATGTTTTCATAACTTGTAGTGTCTTCAAAAACGAACCATTTATCTTCATTCATTATATACCTTGATCCTTCATGTGATGGCTTGCTTTTTCGATTTACATGTTTTTTCTTTAAAAAGACTCAAAACACCTATGGAGTTGCATGATTTATAGGATAAAAATGAATTACAATGAATTGAATAAAAACAATACAAAATGTTCTTCAAACCATTGACAACTTCCATAAATAACCTCTTATTTATCTTAAATACAAGAAAATAAGTAAAAACATCCCTAAAATATCATATGAGAGACATGCCATGGATGCTTGGTGAGAGACATCATAGCAATTCAATTTCTACGGGAAACCGACTCTAGAGTTGTATTTTTTTATTTTAAGCAAAAAAAATAAAATACAAAAAGTTGGGGGACATAAACTTGACCTAACAACTACAAAATCAACCCTAATAGGGTAATACAAAAAACATAACATAAGTGATATAAAAACACAACCAAACAAAAGTTGAGTGAAAGGAACCAAAAGCTAGGCAGACAAATACACACATGACAATCCAGCAAACCCAACGTGGGACACAAAACCAGATTGCAAAAGAAAAGGCATGTAATTAAGAGTCAGCAAGCTTTGCATCATACCAAAGAAGAGCTCGAACTCATCTCTTGAGGAACGACATATGAATCAGATCTCCAACACGGTAACAGATTTAAGGACCGACAACTCTCCACAAACAAAAAAAAACAACCAGCAAGCAACAAGATTATTTCTGACTATACGAATTTGTTGCAACTACACATCAAATAATAAACCGCAGTGGAGTCAAAAGATGTGAACCATAATCGACAAGAGATTTAAGAAAACCATACGCGAAAATCCTTTGGTGCGGTGGCAGCAACCCTATCGCCTTGAAACTGCAGATCTCAACAGATCCGGAAAGAAGCATAAATCAAAGGCAAGAAACCGCCATCTACTAAAAGCTATGAACAAATACATAACCCACCTGAATTCATCCACACGGCGGCGAAAAAAGTCCAAAACAGCGAGATAGAGGATATCAGGCCCTTTCGGGTATCAACCAAACCAACACGGAACTAGCAGATCATGGTGATGAACGAACATCAGATCTGTTTGAAAAGCAACCATTCAACCCGCGAGGGCGAGGGTGATGAAACACCATCCGCAGTAGAAACAATAGTTATTATAACAAAAATCCGAATAAAATTGAACCTACTCAAACCACATATTATTTTTTATTTTTTTTGGCATAAACCCGCGACTAATCCCTTGAGTTTCGTGGAACCCAAATGGACAGGAAACTCTTCCTAAGAGTTTTAACGTTGTTGCATACTCAAAACTAAATTCGAACCAAGAAACTCGATTCATATCATATAAAGGCTCTTAGGTCAAACCACATATTATTAGATCGATTGAATCAAATTATTTGCTTAAATCATCCAAATCAAATTGAACCACACATTGTTTTTTAATTTTGGATCGGATACTTTCTAATTCAAAACAGATACAGCCGAACATCCCTACCCTACTTGCATTGAGAAGGAAAACTGATGATCAAATTTTTACTTGCTTGTGACTTTTTCTTTCTACAAAAATACAATATGCCATCTAATCAAGGAGTACCACGCAAGCTGGCATGTTTAACCTACCTCACAAAACACAACAATCACGCATAGCTTGCAAATAAAAAGCATGAATCACAAACATAGAAAGTTGCAGAAAATAGAAGATTAGGATATGAGAAAAAATTGATCTAATAATAAACTAACACCATAGAAGAAATATAACCTGTGATCCACTAGTACATATATAGATGAGGATAAATGACATTAATTGGCACTAAATGATTAGCCAACCAAATTTCTTCTATATAAGGAGCCTCTTTTTGCCACCACTTGAGATCATCACTAGTAGCACTCTTTAAGGCTTTCACAACCAAACACCTCCATTGTAATTAAGTTTTTGAGTACAAAAATTTATTATTCCAACTCAAAGATTAGTAATATGTTAATTTTCAGCTATAAACTTGCAATGTGACGTACTTTCCATATAAAATATATTTCCTTAACAATTATGATCGGATATACAATTTCTATGGAAGATATGTCTACATTGAAAGTGATTGTTTGTTTTAGAAATTTTGTAAACATATTTCATTGAATTAAAGACTAGTAAATAGGTTGTACAGCATTGGCAACTCACTCATTTGGTTGGTCAATCTTGTTAGAAACTAACTTTGTTCTTTCAATTTTTGCACCCCGAAGATGGAAGAACAAGAATCCATCAAATAGCTCTTTACCGACTTTTTTTTTGGGTACTCTCTCCATCTCTTTTACTCGTTTGATTGAATCTATTTATAGTAGCACATATATATATATACACACACACACAAACTATACTTTCAAATCGAAATTAAATTGGTTTGTGTTGGTGTTGAAATATTTTATTATATTCCAATATCATTATGTGGGCAAATATCGTAATAATAACTGTATTAGTTATTTATCAACTGTGAGCCTTAATTGATTAGTGATCAAATTAAGTAATAAGGCTATTAGATTTATAATTGGATAATTAATTAAATATTTAATTAGTTGATATGGACTCAATGAGCGGATGTCTGGATGACCCATTAACGGAATAATGGGAAACCCTAATATAAATTAGGTTATGGTCCCAATGCACCGTACACCACAACTCTCTCTTCCCCATCTGAAGAGAACTTGAGGCATAAAGGTATCGGTTGAGGAAGAACCAAATCCGCCGTCGCTAACCCTTGTTGTTTGTTTCAGATCATCTCCTCTCTTCACCGTTGATGTTGAGAGGGCTGCCATGAAAACTCTATCGTATTCCTAATACCCTAATTCTTAATATCCTTGATAAATCAAACATGTCGTAGATCCGATGTTCAATGTTTTCTTTGATTCCGCTATTGATTCATAATTGTTGAACATGCTTTATGAAACTGTTTTTTTGTTAAGACCCTAAATATCCAACAAGTGGTATCTGAGCAGCTCTTCATGTTTTGATTTATTGAGATTTTATGTTTAAATATATTCGATTGATATATATGGATCAATCATCCATATTTAGGTTCAATTTTTGTTTGTTGCGTGACACATATGTGCGATCGATGGTTTTTCCTATTTGTAAATCAGTGTCAAAGTTCTTTTCCCGTAAGACCTTTGTCGATGCTATTTGTTTTTCTGATTCATCGAAGCCTTTAGATATAAACATATATTCTTTTGATTTTTATTCAACTATATGAACCCTATTTTGTTATTTGGGAATATTTTCTTTTAATTTGTTCGTTACATATATATGATGATATCGTGCAATCCATTGCACGTGTGGCTTCATCGTTTTCTTTACTATGCATAATTGAAAATTCTTGTCTCCGGTAATTATGTTGCGTTTATACATGAATATGAAAGCATGACATAAATTGTTTGGTTTTGATTTGTGGGTGCAAGCTTAATTTTCATGTTATATTAGTTTAAATCAATTTTGAATCCGCACCGTGGGTGCAAGCTTAATTTATGTTGTGATAACTATTGGAAAATAACAAACTTTAATAGATTGGAAAGTTTGTGTGTGCACTATTTGAATATTGATTAAAAACATGCATCGATTTAATATTATTATTTAATATATTTTTTGTGATGATGCAAAATAATCAGTTTTAGGTGTGCATGTTGTAAATAACTGCAGAACTTTTAATTCTTTCTTTTCATGGTTTGTGATATGTGATTTAATGCAAATTCAATCCTTCTTAATTTGTTCATGGATTTTTTTTTAAAATTTGGTCTTATTTAAAATCCATTATTATGAGTATCATGTTTGCCAATTTGTCCGTGGTTGTATAACAAATTATGTTTGTTGGCATGAAATAAGGATATGAATATGAAATTGATAAAGATTTGAATTATATGTTTATTACGGTGATTTTATTTTAAATCAAATTTTTGGTTAACATGATTTTCAAATTTCATTATCATATCTTGCAGTTTAATTTCTATTTAAAATTATAAACTGATTCACATAATTTGTACATAAAGTTTATTTTGAAAAATAGACAAATAAAGAGTTAATATATATTTTGGTTATCATATATTATTTATGGAAATTTGTTGTCTCTCTTGAATGGTGCTTAACAACACATCACAAAATATTATGAAAGAATTTTGTAGTACATGATTTAAAGATTTGATTCTTCTAACTTTGAGAAATATGGAGTCTAGAGTTGTTTGTTTATTTTTTAAACATATAATGATTTGTTTTCTTTATGTTGAAAATAACTGGTTTCTAGAATTATGTGTTCATTTATTTGAAGAATCATTAAGTGTATATGTGAATCAATTGTAGCATGAATATTTTTTGGCATATAAGATTCAATTTTCTTTTGACTTAAAATTGAATATTTGGTTTATGGCATGATTGTGATGTTTGAGTTTATTGTTATTAAGTTTCTACAACGACATTAGTTTTCTTTTCCTCCAATCATGCATTTTGGACATATTTCATGTTATGTTTGTTGTTGTCATTTTATGTGTCAACTTGTAAATGTTTTTTTGTACACACATTGGTGTTGATTTTTAGACTTGCATCTTCTTTTTAATTATTGTGAGTTTTTCTTCACGCTTAAGGGTTGTCAAGTGACTTTATGGTTACTCAGCGACATAACAGATTAATTCAGCCTACATTATGTCAGTAGTGTCTTGTAAATTTAAGATCATTCCCATTTAGTTTACTGTAAAATGTCTAGTAATTGCGGTTATTTTGGTTGAAACAACATGTTGCCAAAGTAACCTCTGTTGCGTAGATTTGATTCAACTAAACTTACAAAAGACGTAGTATGAAATTATCCATGCGAGTTGGTGTCGGCCTTAAGGAAGGCACAACTTGGCCGGATAGTTGCATACATATGATAATAAATGTTTGGTGATTATAAAGTATATTTCCATGTGAATAATATGATACCCTATTATTTGACATGACTTATCACCTCATTTAATATATATATACTAAGATTATCTAATAACTGCAGTTGTGTCGGTTGAAACAATAATGTTGCCCAAATAACCTCTGTTGCGTAGATTTGACTCAACTAAAGTTACAAAAGATGTAGTGTGTAATTATTTATGTGAGTTGTCGTCAGCCCCAAGGAAGGCACAACTTGGTCGGATAGTTACATATCTGTGATGGTAAATATGTGGTGATTATAATGTAATTATCCATGTGGATAATAGGATGCCCAAAGGTGACTATTATTTGACAGGACTTATCACCAATGTTTGACCATTACATTAAGAGTACCGCTTGTAGTTAATTCTTAGCAATCCAAAGATTGTGTTTTAATGGTGCGCTTGGTATCTTGTTAAGGTCTTTTATTTATAAATAAAGCACATTTCTTTAATATTTTACTGACATGTGTGATGATGTTGTGTTAGTGTAAACTTATTTAAATATTTAAGAGTTTACATTCACATATATTATGATAAACATATGACAATTATAAGAATTTATTCTTTGTCAAAGTAAATTGTCATTGTTTGATCATTGTTGTAAAATACCTCTAGCAATTGATATTATTGTTTAAAGGCTTGATATTGATGGTGCACTAGGTATTTTGGTGAGTACTTTTGCTACTCTTGTTCTCTTTAAACTAATATAGTTTAATGTATCTGCTAATTTGAGTTAAATTTTAACTCTTAAAAGTTTTAACTTTTATGATTTAAAGAATAATATTAATAATGTTCTTGGATTTGGACCTTAGATAAGGGTGGTGAAACTCACATTCTTTCACAAAATTCAGCACCTAATGTGAGAGTCAAGTTTGATAAGTGAGTATAAACCAAATCTCGTAGGTCATGTGTGATCATAAAGCTAGAATATCATATGTATTAGAGGTGTTATTTAAGATGACAAAAATTTTGTCATATTTTCTTTACTTAAACTAAGTTGCTTTTAAAGCAATATAGAGAAAGACAAGCTCTCATTGGAGAGTGGGTATTTCATTAAGATTATTAGGCAAAGACAATATTAGGAGCACATTATATAAATATTTAATCTTGCTGAGACACTATAAGTTCGACTATCAGGTGACTTGTTCAAAAATTCAGTAATTTCGACCATCATATGACTTGTTCGAAAATCAACATTTAGTATTCTCTTTGCACAATTAAGTTTATAACTGTTAAAGTTAGAAATGATCCCTTCAAGGATCCATTCATAAAGTGTGCAAATAAAGAAAAACTGAAGCAAGAGAAAATAAAACAGTGCTCATTCGAAAAATACCTCAAAAGATAAGGGCTAATAAAGAAAAGGTAGTCTTAACTGACTTATGTCCAATGATGTTGAAAGATATATCAATTTAGAATAGACATAGTCGATAAAGACTGTTTTATTTATTTTTTATATATTTGTTTTAGATTGTCGTTAGTAGCTTATTTTTGTATTTAAAAGACAATTTGGTGAATCATTGTTTGAATTATTATTATTATTTCCTTTAATTTCTCTTTGAATAAGTCAAGATATTTTGAGTTCTATTTTCAAACGATGATTCAACATGTCTTTTAAGTTCAATTCAGTTATGACTTGTGACATTCTATACTGTTTAAGGTTTTGAATACTATAAGTTTTCTGTCCCACAAATTAAGAATATTTTTGAGACATAAATTGTTAAGTTATCTTAAGGATATTGAGTTTGGGGGAGAGATATGGTTTTACAACAAAATTGAATGAGGAAGAATTAGTTCTAAACTAATTCAGATAGTTACTATTATTATAGTATATTTGGATCCTAATGAGGACATTATTGTTCTTCATCTCAATCAATTTAAGAAATTAATTTATATAGGTCAAACTCAACACCCTCAAGAACTATGGCTTCTAGTGTCATTAAGAATTGACCGAAAATAGAAATTTTATTTAGTTTAATTGAAAGACTATATTAGGACAATCATGATACTAGTTTGCTTATTATTAATTTTGGAACAACATAAGATGGATTTCAATATAGTGTTTCTTAATGGTGACATTAACGATAAAATATGGTGCAACTGAATAAAAATGTTGTGTCAATTGATACAAAGTAGATGGTTTGTAAAGTCATGAAATCCACTTATAAGTTAAGAAATTTGTCTCTTTAGTGTTACCACAAATTCTCATGAAGTAATTGTCTCATTTGGTTTTGAGATAATATTATGGAGAATTGGGAATTTAGTAAGCTTAGTGGGACTAAATTTATATTCTAAGTTTTAATGTGTCAATTTTATTTTATTTAGTCAACTATGATATATGTCAGTTATGTGAAACCAAGAAAATCTATAACAAAAGTTAGTGATGAAAGATCCTAGGGACACCTCTTTTGTATTAAGCATTTCAATACTTAGAGATTCTTCTCAAGGTATTATTCAGATATCATAAAAGAGTTATATCAATATAGTTGAAAATAAATTGACATTAAAGTTAATAAATTAAAGGTGACATCAATCATCAAGAGAGACTTTTCAGTCTCAAATATTTCCCATTAATAAATTTATGAATTTGGAAAATTAAGTAATTTCCTTCGCTTTGACGATAGATTTTTTTTTTTATGATCTTATTTATATGCATTTGGAAATAGCATATATTAAGATTGTTTGACAGATACTTGAGCAATTCAAAGTTTGAATTGTTGAAAAGGCAACCATAAAGACTTTTTAAAGAGAACAAGAGAGCTTATGCTCACATAAGAGATTTGACAATTTGGAGATCATTTATGTGTCAGACTCTGGCTTTTGAATGTAAGTAGATAATATGCATCCTAACTTAATAAATGACTGTAAGTATTTATGTCGTTTGGTTGCATATAGTAAAAGGTATTGAAAGACCACTCAAGTTATATGATGACATAATTCAGTCGTATAGTTATTTAACAACAAAGTTTATAAGAATCGTTACCTTGTAGATTATTGTTGTTAAATGATAGAACATGTAGAGACAAACTTTATACTATAGCTATACCACTAATCAAAGACGTAACACATAAGGTCTTTCATATGGTTGTTGTCATTAAGGATGTCTTGGATTAGTGGGAGTCTCTTTTATTTTATGTTCTATACTTTTGTTTTGATCATATCGATACAGACTTTATGTTATGATTTTCTGCATAAATAAAGTTTTTGAGGTTATTTTTGTTATAACCATTTCTGTATCATTTGTACAAATATTGAATTTGCAAACTTCAGTTTGATCTCACTAAAGTTTTCAGTTGGATCAGTTGGAAATAGACATGATTTAGAGATCACATTATATGAAATTTCCATGTCACTCATCCATATCGATCTATGTCATCAAGTGCATTGATATGGTGGTCGTCAGGGTTCCGTCACGCTATACGTCAGTGACGACAGCCGCGGTGGTCCCATTATTAATGTATGAGGTGGACCAGATTGTAAAGTTGAAATCTAAAGATAAATAGTATTCAATTGCGCGCCTAAAGAATTATGATATAATAATTAAGATATGTAGCCCTAGTGGGAGATTATTGGAATATTTTATTATTTTATTATATTCCAATATCATTATGTGGGCAAATATCGTAATGATAATTATATTAGCTATTTATCAATTATGAGCCTTAATTGATTAGTGATCAAATTAAGTAATAAGGCTATTAGATTTCTAATTAGATAATTAATTAAATATTTAATTAGTTGATATGGACTCAATGAGTGGATGTCTGGATGACCCATTAACGGAATAATGGGAAACCCTAATGGCCATCCAATATAAAATAGGTTATGGTCCCCAATACACCGTACACGGAAAAACTCTCTCTTCTCCCCATCTGAAGAGAACTTGAGGCATAAAGGTACCGGTTGAGGAAGAACCAGATCAGCCGCCGCTAACCCTTGTTGTTGGTTTCAGATCACCTCCTCTCTTCACCGTTGCTGTTGAGAGGGCTGCCATGAAAGCTCTATCCAGGATTCCTAATACCCTAATTCTTAATATCCTTGATAAATCAAATATATCGTAGATCCGATCATAATCATGTTCAACGTTTTCTTTGTTTCCGCTATTGATTCATAATTGTTGAACATGCGAAATCTGTTTTTTTGTTAAGATCCTAAATATCCAACCGTTGGTCTTTTTTAGCCCTAGATTATGCCTAATTGGTATTTAGAATATGGATTTCACATATGAACAAGTTTATGTGTAGACTTCAGGTGTTTATTAGAACTTTATTTGATTAGGCTAGACACATTCTTAAGACCGAAGTCAAAATATACTATGCTATAAGTATTCGGTGTGCAAGATTCGAGCCTAGATCACCAAGTTTGAAGAGCAACTTTCAACCAAGTGATTATAGAGAAACCGGCATAGTATATGCTGCAAGTGTAAAATAATTACGGTAGTTTGTCAATTATCATGTCATTTTTTGTGTATGTGATTAAATACTCATATCCATATGAATTGAATTTGTGTCTTTTTCTAGCCATTTGTTCTCAAGTATAATGCTTACAATCAAACTACTGTTTGCAAAATAATTCTTATTTGCTTTCCCAGCTTTGGTTTAATTTGTTGCATACAAAGAAGCCAGTGACTATTGTAGACCTCAAATTAGTTGTCACATGGATTATAGTTACAAAATAACAACAAAGAAAAAACCAAAATATTGTATACAAGTTAGAAATAAGATTTTGATATATTTGATGCAAGCATATACACAGGAAGTGAAATGACATAAAATTTAATTACTTGGCTAGACTCGTGTGAGAAAAATACATATATTCTGATCTCAGACAAGTGTTATTATGGTAGATTTTATACAACATCTAGCTATAAAGAAAAAACTCAATTTTGATTTTTTGTAACGTCTCCTTTAACGTAGTAGCGCCAATACCAGTGTTTACACCATATGTCATAGATTGAATCCAAATGAAGTCCTTTGGTTTCAGGCAAGAAGAGTATAATAAAGAGGGTCATGACAACAATCCAAGTACTATGGAACAAGAAAGCACCGTACTTCAAGTGACATAACATTGTCAAGAATGTCTGGGACAACACAAATATAGTTATGAATTGCACAGAAATAGCTATGCTTTGTCCAGTTGTTCTGATTTTCAAAGGAAAAATTTCACTTGGAATTATCCACAATAGAGGACCCCATGACCAACCAAAACCTGCAGAGTAGAAACCCATCAACACTAATAACAATGTACCATTTCCCTTCGATATGCTACCTGTTCCATGAACACCAGTCGCCGTTGCCATCACAATAGCCACCGCAATCTTCATGGCAATAGATAACACAAATTAGTAACATAATAAGATGCACAATGCAAATTATGTGTATAATATAGTACTATCTCTAATTTCTAAACTAAATTTAGTGCTGAGAGAATTAAAGATAGAAATCTAGGTAGTATTAAGCTTACTTGACTGATAAGCATCTGAATGCCACCTATGATGAACAAGACTTTTCGACCAACCCGATCAACAATGGTTGAGAAGACGATGATTGCAACAATGTTAACAAATCCAAGTATAATGTTACCAAGTAAAGCTGCTTGGTGACCAAAGCCAATCGATACAAAAAGGTTAGGTGCATAGAATGCAACCATGTTGATCCCCGTGAGTTGTTGAAAAAGCGGAATAGCAACTGCTATCACCAAGTGAGGTCGATATTGTCTCTCCAATATGGTCAAAAAAGGCTCTTGCTTCAAAGATTTTGCATATTGTGATTGTTTAACAAGTTCTTCTAACTCAGGTTCAACATTGTCTGAGCCTCTGATTTTATGCAAAGCTTTTCTGGCTTCATCTATCTTCCCACGCTCCACCAAACTGTTTGGTGTGTCGTATATAATTAAGGCACCGATAGCGATCAATGCTGCTGGAACCACGGCTAAGCCAAGAGAGATTCGCCATCCCCAAGGGTGTTTTGCGGTGACAAAGTTTATGAACCCGGCAGCCACAACGCCAACTTGCATAAAAAAATTAAACCCTGTGCTTAATGCTCCTCGCCATTTTGGTGGAGCGATTTCCGAAAGGTACAATGGAGAAGCCTTAAATCAATCACCATACTTCAATAATGGTTGTATATTTACATAAATTTTTTGGAAATCATAAATGTCAAATTAGTCTCTAAAATTGAATATTGTCAATCAATTTAATCATTTCGCTAATCAATTCTATCAATAATTAGATATCATGCCATCCAGTTTCATAAATTGAATTTATTGACAAACAACTAAATTGATTGGCGATCTTCAATTTCCAAACTAATTTGTTGATTCGTAAACTTAGAAACCTACTTGTCAAAACTCTACAATTTGAGATTCAAAATGGTAATCAATCATTACACGGAATAACTCACTTGATTAGTGAAACCAATTCCAAAGCCGAGAAGTATTCGACCAATAATGAGCATAGCAATATTTTGAGCACCTCCAGTAATGGCACTACCCACAAGAAAGATGATACCCCCCAATATGATGGTGTTTCTACGTCCCAGTGTGGCTGTGATTCGACTAGCTATTAGAGAACTTACTAACCCAGCTAGATACAGTGAGGACGTGAATAATGTTAACATTTGACTATCATACACACAATATGTGTTTGATTCCGCTTTTGCAGCCTTCTCAAGGACTTCAGGAAAGAATTTTTCGAGGAATGGCATCATCGTAGTAACACCTCCTGAAATTTTAACATTTCCATCAAGAATTGAATTGGTTAGCTTAAACACCTTCAAAACCTATACAATTATTATCTCAATAAAAATTCGTTTAAATGACTATAAATGTATAATATATCATGCTTATATACTTGATGCTTTAGAAGGGGATAGCAGAAACATTTATAATGAAAGCTATAACATGAAAAAGAACCTGAAATTCCAAGGTCATATCCAAAAATGAGTCCACTAGATGCTGCAACAATGCAAGTGATGACAACTGAGAGTGTTATCTTGCTCTCAACATCCACTTCTGGTGCGTCTGCTTTGGGTCCTCCACCAGCCATGTTGATCCTTCTATGATGACGATCTTCTCAGGTTCTAAGCATTAGTAATGTTGCATAGCTGATTCTACTCACTGCAATGATACTAATGATGAGCAAAGTGCGTAAGAAGTTTGGTCAAATATAGAGTCAACTCATTATTATTTACTAAAGATGCAATACAATGAATCTACACTCTTTTTTTGTACAAGTTTTCACTGTCGTTTTATAGTAGCTAATCTCCGTTGAAGAACGTGTGAGACACTCAAGGTGTATTCTCCTAACCAAATTTTCTTCTTACACAAGAGTCAGGATAGAACCCAGACCACTTGCTTAAGAGACTCGAGTCTCTTACCATTTAGACCAATTGGTCGATGAATCTACACTCTATTTATAGTAAGACTTAATTCTATTCAAGAACCATTTCCATGTCTCTTAGACATTAATCCGATTCACAACATTATAAAATTTGACACTTACTAGTGTGAATCGGGTATCTTTTGCACACAACTGCAAAGACTAATCTCTTGAGTTCGGTAGTACCGAATGAGGTGTCAAAGCTCTCCCTCAAGAGGTTTAACATTGTTGCATTCTTAGGGCTGAATTCGAATTCAAAACATTTGGTTAAGATAAAAAGATCTCTTATCATCTCATCCAAGTTTTCTTGCGCATTTCCCTTTTTAAAAAAAAGATATTGTTTTATTGAATAGATGAAAGAAAAAAAAAATCTTTCTTTTTTTACATTATCAAAAATCATTTGTTCATATGTTTACACTGCATGTCTATTGCATTGAATATTTATATTTATAATGCAAAAATATGTAACATTAAAACAACTTACATATTTGGCCTATTTTTTACTCTTGTAAATAAAAACTTCATATTATTAAAATGAGAACATAAATGATGGTTGTTGAAAGAGAGCAAATAAAGGTATGAGATTGTGAAACCGTGTGCTTCAACTACACAATGAAGTCTGTTTTATATAAAATTAATGACAATAAATACAAACAATGACAAAAAATAATTACACGCTATCTTACTCTTAATTACATAATGTTCTCAGGATTTGCATGATCCTTTTTGCTTTTCAACAATAGTCTCATACATCTTCCAGAAAATTAAATGCTAATAGGAAACTTACAATGTGTCTTACAGGCTCAGAGAAACAAAAAAAGAAAAAGGATAGAGAAAAAGTGGAAGGAATTAGGAAAAAAAAGTTACTTTGTCTTCTAAAGTTTTTTCTATGGTAGGTTTGATCAAAAATTTAGGGGAAAATTGATCTTGTGGTGATCCGATATATTGGTCATTAGCTTTTTGACCTCTCGTAGACATACAAAGAAAATAGCTTATTTGATTTCTAGCTCTAGTCAAAAAAGATTCAGTGGTGTTTAAAGATTCAGGGGTGATTTGGACTTAGACTTTTATTCTATTTATTTACACTAACCTAATTAAAAGTTTGGTTTGCCTCAGAACCAGTCGTTTTTCAAAGAAAAATTTGTCTTAAAATAACTTACCATCTCAATATTTAATATAGAATTATTTATTCTTTAATTGTAACTTCTTCTAATTAATATTATTTTTTAATAATTAATTAATATCACTTTTAACATCTTCAATTTAACGTCTTTTATTTTGCATTCATGCAAACAGTAAATAAACAAATAGAGTACTTTAATTAACAATACTATTATTTCTATTTCATTTATACATTTTTTTTCAATATGTCTGGAAAGACCAACAACAACAACCAAGCATTATCTCATTAAGTGGAGTCGGCTACATGGATCAAATGATGTCATAGTGTTCTATCATAAACCAAATTTGGATCCAACTCATTGACCTTTAAATCCTTTCTAATAGTTTCTCTAATAGTTTTTCTAGGTTTTCCCCTACTTCTTTTAACTTGACTCTCGTGCATTTGATTTATTCTTCTTACCACGGCATCCACGGATCTTCTCTCTACATGCTCAAACCATCTAAGCATATTTTCTACCAACTTTTCTACTATAGGTGCTACCCTCACTCTCTTAGGGTGTCATTCATAATCATGTCATGTCTGATCTTCCAGCGCAACATCCTCATCTCTGCTACACTTGCTTGATTCTCGTGTTGACTCTTAACCGCCCAACACTCCGTACCATACAACAACGCTGGTTTGACTGCTGTCCGGTAAAACTTTCTTTTCAACTTAATTTGAGAATTGAGACCGAAAGAGTAAACGATATTTCTAATAATAAAAGTTATAGTTTGACTTTTTTTACATTATTTGATTTATTTTTTATGTATCCACACCAAGATTTAACATGTGGATCTTAAAAATCTACTCCACGAGACATAACAACAAGAATCCTCAAACACCCTTCACACTATTTTTCTTACTTCTTTCTCTTTGATCTCACCTCAATCTCACGAAAATTACCTATATAGATATGGTATTGAAAGATCATGCTAACTCGTGTCACTATGATACTAGTTAAAGGAAGAAAATTTTACATTGAAAATATCATTTTTTACATTTTTAAAATTTTGACTACACAGTTTCAACAATATAATATATTTGTTTTCTTAATTAGCATTTCAGGGTAGCATTTTTCTTATGACGCTGAGACCTCCGAGTAAAAGTTGAGTGGAAAACAAAAATAACTGAATTATGTTAAAATCAACCGTAGTCACTAATTGATTGTAAGTTTTAATAGATGCAACTAACTGTAAGTTGTTGCAGCATACGTATGAATGCTACAACATTTTGCTTGTATCACATTTGATACACATCAACTAGATTCCCATGCAAATTGGGTAGATATTTGGAATTGAAAATCTGGATTTTCAAAGGGAGAATTCGTAGAGAAGATGAATGCAAACATAATGGATAAACCTTGGAGATTAAATTTGGTGAAGTTGTCCCCACTTTAATGTAATTGACTAATTGTGATGATTTGGATTGGAAGAATGTGTAAAAAGTTGACAATTTTTAAAGCGTGATAATCTCATTTACCAACCATTTCTATATCTATGATAAAACAAACTTGCAAATTAATCAAATAACTACGTACTATCACCAAACATTTTCATATCTATGAAAAAACAAACTTACAAACTAATCAAATAACTGCATACTATAAAATTAATCTTGCCAAATGCAGTTTAAGTTACTTGGCTATGACAACTAACACCTAAAAAAGGTATTGTTTTGAGTAAAGAGGTGAGGCTATTTGTTTTACCTGTTTATCTATCTTACGTTATTATCAAAAAATACTATCTTATTTTTATTAAAAAGTACGGTAAAATTATGTTCATTTAAAATGCAATAGAAGATTTCAAAAGTTTAATGGCTTTCAATCTCTGTTTTTTCCCTAATCATAGAGCCCTAAGCTCACTCACTACACTAAAAACAACGGAAAATCCAAGTCCCAAAATATGAGTATCAAAACTGTATGAGATCAAATTGTCAGCTCAAAGATTAATGTTTATACACTGGCAGTATAATAATCTAGGAAAAAAATAATATACGAAATCTAAAGTCAAAATGAAATCGATTTGACGACTGTTAATGGAAATAATCAATGGAGTAAACAGTCCAAATCACTTCATTAAGCAAGCACGGAAGAAAACACATGATTATGAACAAACAACCAATTAGCAATGGTCCTCTTTGGTCAAGATATTAATCAAGGAACCTAAAAGGCAAATTCCCAAAACCCAGAAATACAAGGTCAAATAATATTAATAACACATCCCCACTAAAAATTAATTAAAACCAAACCAAAGACAATATATGAAATAAGTTAGACCTAACAAATTATACCAGTGCAATGCTGCTCTCGCCACCAGGCGGCTTCCGTACGCCGCCTAGATAGTCTCTAGACTCCGCCTTCCCATCAGCAAAGATGTTACTCCCACTAATCTCTCGGAGTTTCGCCCCACTCAATGATTTCTCAGCAGCCAAAGGTGGAGAGTCACCTTTAAATATGTTGTTTCCTGAAAGTTCTGCAAATTTCTGGTTAAGAATCTTCTTTGCTGTTTTCAGAACAGGTTCCCCTGTAGTAGCATCTTGATCTCCATCACCCTAACCAAGGTAACAACAACAAAATAAATGGTATATTATTTAAAATACACAAACTGACAAATGCTACATAAAAACATTACTTATATGCATTATGCTTGAATACCATTTATCCTCAAAATATTTTGCATTATTCATTCCATGATGCAATACCTATAGCTTTTCGATCTGGTAGAATCATTACATGCATTGTGTTTGCCTAAAAGTACTAAATGAACTCTATTTGCACGAAGACAAGTTATTGAAATATGATCCAAATTTGAAAATCGAGGGTGATAGAGAGATCAAAATTTGAAAGTAATCACCCAAAACAATTCAGGTTAGCAACTTATAGTGGTGCATACATTACTTTCTCCAAGGCCTATGCTCCCCTTCAACTCCAGTATGCGAGGAGTAATTGGCCGAGGTTTGATTTCTGGTGGAGGAGCAAATATGTCATGACCGCTAAGCTCCTTGCACTTTGCATCGGAAAGCTGCTTGTTCAACTTATTGTCTTCACTTTCCATAGTTCCACTGAGCTCACGCTGCTTGGCCACCTCAGGCAATGAAGCAGGCTTTTTTGGCGAAACACTCTCTTCCTCGCCAAAGGAGATATGACTGATTCCCGCAATAGCTTGCTTCAATTTTCAAACAACAAACAATTAAAATACAGTTAGCAGAAATCAATTGCAAAACTATGATAGTCTGATAATTCAAAGTATCTATTTTCTTTTCCTTATAAAAAAGGCAATACCTGGTACATGCGAATTCCGGTTTTATTTGCTGAAGGGTTGGCACTGCCATCCTCTGGGGCCTCATCTTCTCCATTGGCTACAAATATTCCACTACCAGTAATCTCCTTCATCTTATACTCCGAACAAGGCTTTCTGGAAATTCAACAGCCAAACAAATTCAGAAACCACACAAAAAAGACAAAAACACATAACAAATTGAGCTAGTATTCATCTCACACTAGTCTAGAAACACAGATTAAATCAGTTAATAAAGCAGCAGTGCAGATTAAACAAAAAGGCCAAAGTATGTTTGGATTCATGGTGAGTTTGACCGAATCAAAACGTGCTACCGGACAATTTAGGCAAAAACATACTTTAGAACTTCAACCAAATCACAAAATTGTCTTGTGCTACCGCTATTTAGGAAAAACGATACTTGTGCCCTAAATGTGATACTAATAGCTCAATGTGGGATTATATTGTTTTCAGACACATACAAAATGACTGCTAATGTGGTAGGATTAAATAATCATGAACTAAATTTCTTACTTCCATTTATAACTAACCCAATATTGCAAATGTGATTTCCCTATTCTAAATGAAATAATATCTAAACCATAGATCCACTCATTGAAATTCAAAAACTCAAACAAATTCCATTTAACCCTTTTCACCTATAATACCTTCCTATTAGACTGGTAAATAACAGAAGCAACATACACTAGTGTTAAAAATCATTTCAATTTGTCAGTAAAAAAATAATAATAAAGACAAAAATAGAAACAGCGCATAATATTAATTATTTACAGATCAATAATAACATAAACAAAACCTGAAACAGCGGAACAAAAAAAAAAAAAAATTGAATTTTGAAAATTGAAAATTTGAATTAGGTAAAATTAAGATATAGATCTGAGTCACCGTTTGTTTAAGCTTTGAACCTCTTCATCAGTAACCTGACCACCAAACACCACCTTACTGATCCCATCAGACGGCTGATAAGCAATTGGGGTGAACCGGTTAATAAAGTTTACCAATAACGAAATGTTATGTGAAATAATTATTTGTGAGACTTTACTTACCTGATGAGAACGGGTGGCGGAAGAAGGAGGAGGTGGAGAATCATTGATTGGAGTTTCAGACCAAACAAGTAGATCTGCAGTTGAAGTGTGTGGTTTCCTCACAGGAGTGTTTCTCTCCATATTCACACGCCAAAGAAGAACAAGATAGTGGGTTTTATTTTTAAAGAGTTTTGTTGAGTGGAGGAGTGTGGAGAGAGTAAAGAAAAGAATAGAATAGAATAGAACAAGTAGAAGCTACTCTTCTTCTGTTTCAAATCAAAGCAAACCAAAACAACAACATGTGTATATGTATATATAAATATTAATTAATTAATTATTTAATCTACCCGTTACGTTTTTTAATTTAATTTGAATAATCCTATCATTTCCCACTTTTGATTTTCATTTTTGAATATGAAAAACCGCCCCGGTAAATTAGTGTATATCGTAATCGTATAGCTACTTTTAAGTTTGGACGGTAAAGCATGTGCGCCGCATGTACCGCCACATGTCGGTTGTTATGAGCGTGTACCAATGTTTTTACTTTCTTACCCTTAACGCAACAAATCTCATATTTACCTTTTTTGTCTTTCCCTTTAATCTTCTCTTTTTGAAATGATGATAATGATAACACCACTATTTTTCTCTCTTTGATTTAGTCAAAGATTAACCACATAATCTAACTGCTAATCAAAAGTGAAAAACATTTTTTTTCTAAAAGAATAAAGTTTTTTTTTACATTTCCAATATGACTATGCAAACCATCAAATTACGAACGGATTATTTCAAATCTTCATGTCATTACTTGAGTTCATTATCAAAAATATTTCTGAAAAAATGATTACTGGTGTCTTGGAGACACTAGTTAAAGAAACAAATGATGATATAAATTATGAGATAACTTTTTGTTCACACTACACTGTCAAAAATATTAAAAAAATTAGTTTTCAACATAATAATAATATTTTTTTCATCTTTCTTGCACAATTATGTCTTATCTTGTACTATCATATATCATGTATTGTTTTGTGAACCAAACTCACTTTAAGAGTATTATAGAGGTTCACTTCTCAATCCAAGTTCAACAAATCCTTGATATTCACAATCGCATAAACATAACAATGAAACAAAGTGATGAACTTAGATATGAGATCAAGAACAATGTTGGGGTCAGTATAGCAGCAGAGATGAGTGGAACATTTTGTTCCTTGCAAATCTCAGACCCTATAAAATAGTCATAAGCTCAAAAAAAAAAAATGAGTTAGTTCTGAAACTTGTTAGAATTATAAATGATATTTTCTTGTCTCGACCTCTACATTTATCAAAACACTTAATTTGTGTGGTTTACTGAATTCAGTTGAACATTCAAATATCACCCTTGTTTTTGCATGTCCAATATGTATTATCATAACAAATCAAGTTTTTAAGAAATGTTGTGAGGGGCACGAGAAACTATTTCATAAAAAGTTCAAGCTCAAACAATGTTAACATTGATCGGTATATATTGTCCACCAATAAGATCATAACATCGACAATAAGATACGATTTGAGTTAAACTTTATCAACTCTACCAACCTAAATTAAAATAAGAGAATAAAATATTATTGTATTTGTTCACTTTGGCATATAAAAGATTAGATAGACACTGCTTTTCCCTAGGTAAAAAGTTCTAATTGGAATGTACTAATCCTTAAACAAAAATTAATAATCTAATATCACTATTGTAAAGGCATGCCTGTTTAGTAGCAAGAAGAAATTAAAAAAGATAGATATACTCATTGTATGAACTTGTTGGCAAATGGTAGTACTGTAACATAGTAGTGGGTTCTAAGAACAAAGAATAAATTCCTTGATCAGATATCTCGTGACACTCATGTGCAAAAGCCAAAAAGTCAAGACTTGCCAACTAATTTGTTACTTTATATAATTTTATTCTATTCTTGGCAACTGAGGCATTTGATTCAATTCAATCAAGTGTGAGCTTTTCCCAGAATTGCGAGATTGAACTAGAATTCTATTTTTTATATTTATAAATTTCATTGAAAACATTCGTGGGACACAAGCAAAACCATGAAAAGCCTTCACGTGTGGGTAATGGGCATTTCACATCATTGTGATTCATAATTACCTGCTTGGTGTTCTTAGAGATGAAAGTTCCCTCCTCACATGTACCCAACAAGCTTTTCTTTTCAATCTCTTTCTTATTTGACAAAATGTTCAACTAATAATATAGAAATTGTTAAGTGAATTATTTTTTTGATTTTAAGATTCGAATCTCGAATGTTTCTATTGTATTTGTGAGCTTTCAAATAGTGGTTGTCATTTAGTTTATAGGAAGAAAAAAACTCACGTGAGTATTAATTAATTTTAAAACTAAAAATATTGGCGTTACACAAAAGAATAGTTGCAAGGGTATTTTCGTCTTTGAAATTATAAATCTCAGTGGGAAGGTGAGAATGCAACGGTATCAAACCCAACAATAGTTATCCGTTAGAAGAAAGCAAAATCCAACAACCGGTTGCAAGCAGTCACCAATTAAGGGATGTTTCAAATTTTAAAATTCATATGCGGCTCAATTACGAAAGCAACCTTCCCAAGTTATGATCCATATATATCTCATTTTCGGATATAGATCTCATCTCATACCACTAATCCAAGGAAACTTATACGATATACTTATAAATTGAGGTATACAAATACTTTATTTCATATATCTACATATTAACGGTCATTTTTATGAAATAAAACGTAACTTATCGAATTTTATAAGAAAAAACATCATTTCATAGTTTATAAGAACCGTACTAAATTTAAAAATAACCAATATTATCTATTATGAGTAATAAAATTCAAAAAAAAAAATTTGTTGACACTTTTGATAAAAATAAAAGATTTAATTATTATAATTGTCAATGATAAAAAATATTTTTTTTTGAAAAACAACTTATTTAGCTATTAATTTAAAGATTTGGTGTGCGGTACACTCAAATTTTTTAGTATACCATAAAATTTGCCCTGATCCAACTGTTTTTTTTATATTTGTAGTAACTTCTCTTTCAATGATGCCTTCGTTTAAGCTATTGTATTTACCATTTTATCCTTTTCATGGTATTAAAAAAAATCATTTAAAAAATTATTTATGTGTGATATATATGCTAAAAAAATTATAACCAGGATATGCTAACATAAAGACGATTAAACATAATAGAAAAGCAAAAATGTGAACGTATTAGTGTCGGTCTTTTCGTTAGTGGAACATAATAGAATTACATTCTTATTTTGTTTTTGCAAAAATGGAATAACATTCTACTATTTGAATTAAGAGAAAAATGGAATGAAGCCTAAAGCAATTATTTATTCTGGTCATATAGATTGTTAGAATCATTGAGTTAACTCGTGGAATCGTATGATTCCAAAAATCTACATATCAATTTTGAGTTGATTTGAATGTAAATTCAAGTATTATATAACTCGAAAAAAAAAATTCATTTTACTCTATTGGACTTTAGTGTACTTGGTAAACATGAATAAATTTGCAAGAAATTTTTAACAGATTTTTAATTCGTTTTTTCATCTCAATTTTCATATTCGATTCATTTGTTAGACCAAAATTGGTTAAACAACAACAACCCTCAAGTATTGATGATAATTAGGGGTAGGAATAGGCCAGGCCATCCGTCAGGGGCCTATGGTTCGGCCTACTAAAAGTCTGTCTCGGCCTAACTCGTTTAATAAATGAGTTAAGCCTGAGCTTTTTAAAAAGTCTATTAATTTAATTAAGTCGGGTTTAGGCTTATAAAAAAGTCTACCAAATCTATCAGGTCGGCCCGTATATAAGTATACTACATTTTTCTACATCTATTATATATATATATATCAAAAAGAATTATTGATCCTTCAAATTCTCATACCACAATTATTATTATTCAGTTTTATGTACCGAGCCTATTATTTATTTATTTTGTATTTGGGATACAACACAACTCTTGATATTTCCCTCATATATCAGATGAACTTCATCTAACGAGGCACGAGTTACTCACCCCATTGTGTTTTATTGGTTTAATTTGTATCTAATTAATGTTTATCTCTATATTAAGTACGTTGCACAAATTGAAAGGAAAAAAATTCGATGAACATACTCTGTTTGAAATTTGTAACACAAACTAGGCTTTTAGACAGACTAATAGATCAGGCCAGACTTTTAAAAAGGTCAGACCAGGCTTAAAATAAAGTCTTTGACAGGTAAAAGGCTAAGGCTTAGGCCTTAGTTTTTTCAACTAGGCTTAGCCTATTTAAGCAAAGCCTGGCTCGGCCCGGCTCATTCCCACCCCTAATGATAACAGAGCATATGAGAACAACTAGGATATATTAATGTGTGTTTAAGTGTGCAGAAAATTTTGAGCAAATCAAAATCTGCCTCTTGACATAGTCAACATATTGGACCTTGAAGAGAAGCTCTGTGTCATAGATAAAGACAAGACTTTGTATCAAGTTCAAGGACACTATGGTTAAGCCACTAAATCTTAAAGATCCTTTGCGCCAAATGTCTGGCTCTAGTATGTGTTTTACACATAGTCATTTATTGTATTAAGATTTAATCTCTATTATAAACATTTGCCTTAATTTTTTTTTAAGAGTACACATGTCACTTTGATTTTCTAAGTCTCATTTAATGTTTTGTCATGTTGTTAAAAATATACATGTGTACACTTCATCATATAAATATTAGTTTCTTATTGGCTATTGTTTCATCATTGATCCACATCTTCTCATATTTGAATTTGAATTTGAACATTTATTTATCATAATTCAGAACCATGATTTTCTATTGATGTATAACATTAGCAAATCATGTAATTAATTGTATTTAATCACACATTTGATTTTTCTATACAAATTAATTGATTTGCTATTAAAAAATGCATAACCAAAACAACACAATTTCTATCATTAGCCAATCAAAAAAATTTATTTACTCTAATGTGTCACAATTTAAATTGTTAGCCAATCAAATTTGAATCGGTAAAACATCAACCAATCAAATGTTGTCAATATTTTTAGATTTTTTTCTCTATATATATTGTCAATCATTCTTCCACCATTTTCATATGCCTCCTATTACAGTGTTTTCAACGTTCTTTTCTCAACATTACCACACACCTTTTCATATTCATTTCTCCTCTCTTTAAATCGTTCTCTTTCTCTCTTATTTTTTAATCAATATTTGTTTTATTGTGTTGAATCAATTTCATTTTTTTTGTTTCCAATGTTCGGTTGTTTCATACGAAACAATTATTAACGAAGATTTATGTAAGATGGTTCTCCGTCTTATCATGTTTTTATTATTTTATTCAAGCTTCCACATATTCAATTTTTATTTTATTCAATATTGAATTTTCAAATATTTTTTTCGCCATTCTTTTATCTATTTATGTATGCCTAGATCTGACGGGTATGCCTACTCCTATGAAAGAAACGATGTTCACATCTCAAAAAAATAAAAAAAAATGTATTCTAATATCCAAATCCAAATAAATTACATATATTTTTTTATTTTTGTAACAAGATCAGCTTCCCAAATTTTCTAAGCAATTTGTGGAAAAATTAGAAATAAATCAAATGCATTTCCAGAAAAGAAAAAAAAAACACTCCACATCTGATTTTAAAAAAGTGCGTTTACATATTTTGATGGATAACAATGTTAAGTTGTGATTTGCAACTCATTTTATTTATAATTTTTAAAAAAAAATATTCTTTTGTGATAACATTGTACCCAAAAAAATAATCTTTTGTGATAACAAGGTTAAATCATGTATGGGCAAGATCTTGAACAAAATTCATTATTTTGATCACAAAAGATTGACAAAATTATTTATTTTGATCATAAGAGCTTGAATAAAATTATTTTATCTTGATAACAAGAACTTGAACATTCTTCATTATTTTGCATGGTTGTATTTTGATTTCATTTAGGTGAAGATAAACAAAGACAAACAAAGTTAAATCATTTTATTTTTGATTTTGTTTTGTAATTCTTTTGTAATAACAAGGTTAAATCATATATGGGCAAGATCTTGAGCAAAATTCATTATTTTGATTACAAGAGATTGACAAAATTATTTACTTTGATCACACAAGAACTTGAACAAAATTATTTTCTTTTGATAACAAAAACTTGAACATCATTCATTATTTTGATAACAAGAACAAGTATCTACCTTTTAAATACAATCTCTAAAATGATTTAGTTAAGGTTGCTTGATAAAATAATAAAATTATATATGGAGAAAGACCAATAACAATGTTCATTAAGAGAGTTTAAACACATTAATGTTATGCTTTAAATGTGTGCCTATATATTATGGTAGTTATTAATATAAAAAACCGTGTCTTTAAATTTGTATGACTTTCTTTTGGATATCAAATCAACAAATTGATGAATACTAATGCACACGTTTTTTCTTCGGTTACTTGATTTTTTTTAAGAAGCCAAATTAATTCATCGAAATTGATATCAGGTAAAATTGAACTTGAGACATTGAGAAGCACACACCAATGTGTCAAACTAACACCACTAAAACAACTCAAATGGGTTTTTCGGTTATTTTCATTAAAAGGGAATAATGGTTTTTAACATATTTTTTCATAAAAATTTAAAATTCAAATTTTACAAGAAAAAAAGTGATAATTATTAGAAGAATAAATAATATTGAGAATTAAATTTTTGAATTCAATGTTAAGACTATTTAATTTCATCACAAAAGTATAAAATACTTTTAATGAAAATAACTATGAATTTTATTCAATCGTAAGAAGTAAAAAATCGTTCAGGTTATTACACGGGCGTATATTAGAGAGGTAGAAATAGCAAATAGTACATGTATGGGTCATTCAATATATACTTTATGAACTTTTTTAAAATTAAAATACCAAAATATAGCATTGAAAATTATTTTCATTCAATGATTGGCCATTAATGCGGTCCATTTTAAAGGAAAACAAAATGGTTCCATCAAATAGAAATAAATTATTCCCCAATCACCTTTATAATTGCATACTTATAACTGAAATTTACTTACATACACCTCTCAAATAAAAATAACAACAAGGAATAATCATTGCAATTTATGGGAGTGATATGTGTAATTAATAAACGATTTTAGTTTATAATTAATCCTGATTTTGTGTACTCAATCAATGGAGTTTCTACATGTTAAAGGCCTATTTTTAAGATGTTCATTTTCCATTGTTTCATTGCACATACATCATTATCAAATTAAAATCTTATTTTTATGTCTTTTTTGCTAATTATAATTCTAATGTTTATGTGAAGTGTAGGATGTACGATATGTTTGCTTCAATGTATTTTTAAAGTTACCCGAAAAGATCTTATCAAATTGACCAAGTTAAAAATGATTGAGTGACTACTGAAACAATGATAAAAGGCAATATTCATTTTAAATTTCAGTCATTTCAAATTAATTTTTTTTTAAGGGGTTCAAATAAAATATTTATACACCACGTTATGATAAAACTACATCTTATCTAATATTGGAATTAAGTTTTATGTCTTCTCGGTTTCAAGAACAACTTTCATTATTCATGATATCAGTAGTTTATTTTTCACGGTTAATCGTAATTTTTTAACACCATGATATTTGTTGTAAGTTTCACTCTTAATATTTTAGAACTAGATAAACCGTAGTATTCAAAATAAATAAAAATAAGCTTAAATATGTAAATAGTCCATGTAAGTTCGCGTGTTTTTGGTTTTCGTCTCTGTATTGTTTTTTGTTCTAAAACTACCCCTGTAAGTTATAAATGTTTTGGTTTTGGTCCCTACCGTCATCATTTGTTACAAAAACGTTTATGTGGCAAACAGAGGATGACGTGGCAATGTGTGACGTGACATACTACGCTGATGTATCATTTCATATGATGTTCGTCCTTCCTTTCCTCTTCTTCATCATCTTCAATACATCTTCATCAAACTTCATAGAAAACTCATAAATTCATTAACATCATCCATGAGAAATCATAATTGACATTATCATAATTGACAACAATTTGTCAGGATCTTTATGCCATATGAGAAATCATAGAGCATATTCCATTTCAACTGAAATTCAAACAATCAAGAACTCAACCAAGTTAAGCACTAATACATATTTCATTACAAGTTCAGAATCTCACTCTATTATATTATTCTATTTTGACGGAGCGGCAAGGCTTGCAGCGCGATCTTTGAAATAGCCAGATTGTTGCTTCTTTAAAGGCATAAGTTCTTTGACGACTGGATGGTTTTAAAACTCTTGACTCCATTTGTGTAGCTTGGAAAATTTGACATTAAGGAACAATTGTTTCTCTGCTACTTCTTGGAATAAAGGGATGAAGA